>ENA-UOUL01000137-UOUL01000137.1-bioreactor-metagenome-genome-assembly--contig:-NODE-137-length-119015-cov-7.263272_pt1 | contig 119015 bp, 106 predicted proteins | sample MGYA00249838_ERZ747220 | MGnify/ENA primary metagenome ERZ747220 (study PRJEB28778, sample SAMN05720191) | bioreactor metagenome | isolation source: Anaerobic biogas reactor | place... | reverse complement strand
GGTGTGGCGGAATGGCAGACGCGCATGATTTAGGATCATGTGTCTTTGACGTGGAGGTTCGAGTCCTCTCACCCGCATTCGAACAGAGTCGGGGACGAGACGCGAAGAAAGGATCGATGTGAAGACCACCCTCACCGAGCGCGACGGGAACACGGTCAAGATGGCGGTCGAGGTTTCCACCGAGGAGCTGCAGGATGCCTTCGACAGTCAGCTGAAGAAGCTGGCCAGAGAGATCCGCATCGCCGGTTTCAGGCCGGGCAAGGCCCCTCTCACCATGGTGCGCCAACGAGTGGGCGACGAGGCCATATTGGTCGAGGCGGTGGAGGAGACGATGGGCGAGTGGTTCGCTACAGCGGCCATCGAGCTGGACATCGAACCGGTGGACCGGCCCGAGATCGAGACCGGTGACGAGATCCCCGAACTCGATAAGCCGTTCGGTTTCACCGCCACCGTCACGGTGATGCCCGACGTGGTGCTTGGCGACTACAAGGGTGTTGAAGCCGTGAGGGAGGCCAGCGAGGCCGAAGACGGAGAGGTCAACGGCCAGGTGGACCGGCTGCGCGATGAGTTCGCAGAACTGCGCCCGGTGGATGGCCGTCCCGCTCAGACGGGCGACTTCGTCAACGCCGACTTCCGGGCGACCTACGAGGGTGAGCCCGTCGAGAATATGCAGGCCACCGACTTCGTCTTCGAGCTTGGCGGCAATCAGATGTTTTCTGAGGTCGAAGAGCAGATAGTCGGCATGAACATCGACGAGGAGCGTACGTTCCCCTTCGTTCTCCCCGAGGGTTTTCCCGACGACCTCGGCGGCAAGACGGTCGACTTCACGATCATCCTCAAAGACGTCAAGGAGAAGGCGCTCCCAGAGCTCACCGACAAGTGGGCTTCGGAGATCAGCGAGTTCGAGACTCTGCTTGAGCTGCGCCAGGAGATCCGCAACAGGATCAGCATGGGCAAGGCTCAGAATTCCGACCAGCTGTTCAAAGCCCGGGCCGTGAAGGCTGCCACCGACAATGCGACGGTCGACCTGCCCGACGTGGTCGTCCGGAGACGCGCCGAGGAGATGGTGGTCGACTTCAAGCGTTCGCTAGAGGCTCAGGGCGCTTCACTCGATGGCTATCTCGAAGCCTCGGGGGCGACCATCGAGAAGATCATTGAGGATATGAAGCCGGCGGCGGCGAACAACGTGAAGACAGAGATGGTGCTTGACGCGGTGGCAGAAGCCGAAGGGCTCGAGGCGACCGATGACGAGCTTGCCGAGGCGGTGGCCCAGATGGCGGCCGCGGCGAAGGTAGACGCGAAGACGTTGGAGAAGAGGCTGCGCAAGGGCGGCCGGGCCGAGGAGCTGCGGGCTTCACTCGTGCGGGAGAAGGCCGCCGATCTGATAGTCGACGCAGCCGTGGCGCTGGCTCCTGAGGCGGCTGCCCAGGCCGAAGAAACGCCTGTGGAAGCCGGCGCTGCCGAGCCGGCGGAGGACACCGGCGCTGCCGAGCCGGCCGAGCCGGCCGATGATGCCGGCGGCGAAGAAGCTTAGTTTGAGAAGAAAGGACGGCGACGTGAGTCCACTCATCCCGATGGTGGTCGAGCAGACCAGCCGAGGCGAACGGGCGTTCGATATCTACTCGCGCCTGCTGAAGGAACGGATCATCTTCTTGGGGACCCCCATCAACGACCAGGTGGCCAACGTGGTCGTGGCCCAACTCCTGCATCTGGAGTCGGAAGACCCCGACAAGGACATCTCCCTTTACGTCAACAGCCCCGGGGGCAGTGTCTATGCAGGGCTGGCCGTGTACGACACCATGCAGTTCATCAAGCCGGACGTATCTACCATATGCGTGGGCATCGCCATGTCGATGGCCGCCATCCTTCTAGCGGGCGGGGCTAAAGGTAAACGCTACGCACTCCCGAATTCGAAGATACTTATCCACCAAGTATCGGGAGGCTTCGAAGGGCCGGCGACCGATATCGAGATCCACGCGCGTGAAGCGCTCAGCCTGCGCAAGCGGCTTGACGAGATACTCGCCAAGCAGACCGGCCAGGAGATGGAGAAGGTCGAGCGGGACACGGAGCGGGACTACTTTATGACGGCCGAGGAGTCTCTCGAATACGGGATCATCGACAAGATCTTCGAGCATAGGTAGGGGGTTCAGGGGTGCCGAAAGCGCCGGGAGGGTCCGAGCAACTGCTCTGCAGTTTCTGTGGCAAGAGCCAGCGGCAGGTCAAGAAACTCATCGCCGGCCCTGGTGTGTATATCTGCGATGAGTGTATCGATCTCTGTAACGAGATCATCGATGAAGAGTGCACGCACGAACCGGCGGAACTCGATCTGGATCACCTTCCAAGACCCAAAGAGATCTACTCCATCCTCTCCGACTATGTCATCGGGCAGGAAGAGGCCAAGCGCACTCTGTCTGTGGCGGTGTATAACCACTACAAGCGCGTGCACATGGGCGCGGCCGATAGCGGCGAGGTCGAACTCCAGAAATCCAATATCCTGTTGCTTGGCCCCACCGGGTGTGGCAAGACCCTGCTGGCGCAGACCTTAGCCCGCATCCTCAACGTGCCGTTCGCCATCGCCGACGCGACCGCCCTCACCGAGGCCGGGTACGTGGGCGAGGACGTGGAGAACATCCTCCTCAAGCTCATCCAAGCGGCTGACTTCGACATCAAGAAGGCCGAGACGGGCATCATCTACATCGACGAGGTCGACAAGATCGCCCGCAAGGCAGACAACCCTTCGATAACCCGCGACGTGTCCGGAGAAGGGGTGCAACAGGCCCTGCTGAAGATCCTTGAAGGGACGCAGGCCAGCGTACCGCCCCAAGGGGGACGTAAGCACCCGCACCAAGAGTTTCTCACCATCGACACCACGAACATCCTCTTCATCTGCGGTGGCGCGTTCGCCGATCTGGAGAAGATAATCGAACGGCGTATCGGGAAGAAGGGCGTGGGTTTCGGCGCCGAGATAGAGGGCAAAGACGGGCGCGACGTCGGCGAGTTGTTTGCCAGGGTGTTGCCTGAGGATCTGCTGGACTTCGGTCTTATCCCAGAGTTCATCGGCCGTCTGCCGGTCATCTGCAACGTGCACCAGTTGCGGGAGCAAGATCTGGTGTCGATCCTGACCGAGCCGAAGAACGCGCTCACCAAGCAATATCACAAGTTCTTCGCCTACGACGGCGTCGACCTGGTCTTTGCCAAGGACGCCCTGCAGGCCATAGCCGGCCAGGCACTGAAGCTCGAGACCGGCGCCCGCGGTCTTCGCTCCATCATCGAAGCAGCGCTCATGAACGTCATGTTCGAGCTTCCCAGCCGGCGTGATGTGACGAGATGCGTGGTCACCCGGGAAGTGATCGAGAAGAGGATCGACCCCACCTTGGTGACGAGCAGCACGCACGACGATCTGGAGCTGGGACAAGAATCCGCATAAGGACCAATGATGGTTGAAATGCAGCGGGTGCTCCCGCTCTTGGCCACGCGCGACCTGGTGCTCTTTCCCGGCATGCTGGCGCCCATCTTCGTCGAGCGAGACAAGGGTCTCAAGGCGCTCGAGCAGAGCCAGACGTCGGATGGTCTCCTGGTGATGTCGGCACAGCGCTCAGCTGCCACCGAAGACCCCGGGCCCGACGACATCTACAGCATCGGCACCCTGGCGAGGGTGCTGCAGCTTTCCCGGCTCTCCGACGGCACGATCAAAGCCCTCATAGAGGGCAAGGAACGGGTGACCATCGAGGGCTACGAGTCGACATCGCCGCTCTTCAGCGTCCGCTTCAGCCAGGTGGTCAACAAGCCGAGCGGCAAATCACGGTTGAGGACGCTCATGGACTCGGTCACGCGGGAGTTCGGTAACTACGTGGGGCAGACGCCGCAACTCCCGGAGGAGGCCGAGACGGCCCTCGAAGTGGTGACCGACCCCGAGACCATGGTGAACGTGGTCTCCTCGAACCTCTTGATCGGGCCCGAACGCAAGCAGGAGCTGCTCGAGGGCGACGAGCCCGAGAAGCGGCTGTTCTTACTGCTCGAGACTCTCATCCAAGAGAACGAATTCATCGCACTCGAGAACGAGATCTCCGAAAAGGTGCACGACAGCTTCGAACGTCAACAGAGGCGCGTGTTCCTGCACGAACGCCTCAAGGTGTTGCAGGAGGAGTTGGGCGAAGAGGGCGACGAGGAAAGTGAGCGGGGCGTCTACCTCAAGCAGATGGCGGAGAAGAACCTGCCCGAAGCGGCGGCCGCAGCGCTCACCAAGGAGATCAAGAGGTTGGGCGACCTGCCGCCGCTCTCGGCGGAGGTGGCGGTGGCCAAGACCTATCTGGATATCGCCCTGGGGCTGCCCTGGGGGATCAGGTCCGGGTCGGCGATCCCCGACGTGGTGGCGGTGGCGCGGGTGCTCGACGAGACCCACTACGGGCTGAAGACCGTTAAAGACCGCATCATCGAGTACTTGGCCGTCGCGTCGCTGCGCGGCGGAACGCCCCCCAGCGCCATCTTGTGCCTGGTGGGACCGCCTGGGGTGGGCAAGACCTCAGTGGCCATGGCCACGGCAAAGGGCCTGGAGCGTCCTCTACAGCGCATCAGCCTGGGCGGGGTGCGCGATGAGGGCGAGATCCGGGGTCACCGCCGCACCTACGTGGGGGCGATGCCCGGGCGCATCATCGACTCTCTCAAGCGGGCGGGCGTGGACGACCCGGTGGTGGTGCTGGACGAGATCGACAAGATGGAATCGGACTGGCGGGGCGATCCGGCGGCTGCGCTCATGGAGGTGCTCGACCCGGTGCAGAACCGCACCTTCCGGGACAACTACCTCGAGCTGGAGTACGACCTCTCGCACGTCTTCTTCATCGCCACGGCCAACTACGAAGAGGATATCCCGGAGACCCTGCACGACCGGCTGGAGATCATCCGTCTTCCGGGGTATACCGACCGGGAGAAGCTGGAGATCGCCCAGCGACACTTGGTCCCCAAGATCGCCGAGGAGAGCGGTCTGGCCGACTTGGGAAACGTGTTCACTCCGGCGGCGCTACGGTTGCTTATCCGCGAATACACCCGCGAAGCCGGGGTGCGGGAGATGGCGCGCCTTATCGGCAAGGTGTACCGGCGCCTCGCGCGCATGAAGGTGGAGGGCAAGAACCTTCCGCGCCGGGTGGGCCCGCGGGGCCTCAACCGGCTGGTGGGCCCTGCCCCGTTCTTGGCGGCCCGTCTGGGGACTGAGGCGCAGGTGGGCGTGAGCCTCGGGTTGGCCTACACGGGGGCCGGGGGGGATGTGCTGCGCATCGAGTGTGTCGTCACGCCCGGCAAAGGCGATTTTCATCTCACCGGGCAACTGGGCGAGATCATGCAGGAGAGCGTCACCGCCGCATGGGGCTATTTGAAAACGTCGCTGGTGCGCGACCCCGCACTCTCGGAGTTGTGGGCTCATTCGCCGGGGCGCGCCTATCTGCTGGACAACTATCAGCAACCTGAAGCCGGTGACGAATCCGGCCCCGGACGGCCTCTCGTCGAGTCGCGCCCTGGGGTCGACACCCGGTCTTCCGCGGAGAGGCGGACGCCGTTGGAACGCACCATGGACAAGGGGACTACCGACTCCGGCTTCCGGCTGGATGGCGAGGAAGGGGACGGCGAACCCCCGCAGCCCACCGACCACGAACTCCTCTCGGCTCTCGAGGTCAGGATGCACTTCCCAGAGGGTGGCGTGCCCAAGGAGGGCCCCTCAGCGGGCATCGCCGTGGCGACGGCGCTGTTGTCGGCTTTGCTCCAACTCCCGGTGTTGCCCAAGGTCGCTCTTTCCGGGGAGATCACTCTCACCGGCCAGATACTGCCCGTGGGCGGTCTCAAAGAGAAACTCTTGGCTGCTCTGCGCGAAGGCGTGCGCACAGTGGTGCTTCCCAGGAGTGTGGCCCCAGAGGTGGAAGAGCTGCAGGGGGAGCTGAAAAAGGGCCTTGATATCGTATATGTGGAGAACTTCATCGACGTGCTCGCGCCGGCCTTTGGGGGGTCGCAGGAGCAAGAGGGAACGGACTGAACGTGGCTAAGGTGAACATGGCGGCGCGTTACGAGCCGCACGAGGTCGAAGAACGGCTCATGAAGCGGTGGCTGGACCGCTCGGCTTTCAGCGCCGCCCCGGATGATCCCCGGCCGCCCTTCGTGATCGCCATCCCGCCCCCGAACGTCACCGGTTCTCTGCACATGGGGCACGCGCTTAACGACACCATCCAGGACATCCTCGTCCGTTACAACCACCTGCGGGGCCGCAACACTCTGTGGGTGGTGGGCACCGACCATGCCGGCATCGCCACCCAGAACAAGGTGGAGGGCCAGCTGGCGCAGGAGGGACTGCGCAAGGAAGACCTCGGCAGGGAGGCTTTTGAGAAGCGGGTGTGGGAGTGGAGGCGCGAGTACGGCTCCACCATCATCCATCAGCTCAAGAAGCTTGGGTGTGCCTGTGATTACGAATCAGAGCGTTTCACCATGGACGAGGCCTATCAACAGGCCGTCGCCAAGGTCTTCGTGTCGTTGTATGAGAAGGGCGACATCTACCGCGACGTCTACCTGGTCAACTGGTGCGTGCGCTGCGGATCGGCCATCTCCGATCTTGAAGTGGAGCACGAAGACCAGGCTGCCAAGCTCTACTACGTGAAATATCCCGTCGCCGGGTCCAACGAGACCCTTACGGTGGCGACCACCCGCCCGGAGACCATTCTGGGCGACACCGCCGTGGCGGTCAATCCCAAGGATCCCCGCTACGGAGGTCTAGTCGGGAAGATGGCCGTGGTGCCACTGGTGGGACGAGAGGTGCCCATCATCGCCGACGAGCACGTGGACATCGAGTTCGGCACGGGCGCTCTCAAGATCACCCCCGGACACGACCCGGACGACTGGGAGATAGGGCTGCGGCATGATCTGCCGGCGATCTCGGTCATAGGGCTTGACGGCGTCATGACCGAGGAGGCCGGCGAGTTCGCCGGGCTCACCGCCGCGGATGCCCGGGAGGCGGTCATCGCGCGTCTGGAAGAAGAAGGGCTCTTCGTGCGGGCCGACGACTACAGCCATGCCGTGAGCACCTGCTATCGCTGCGGAACGACCATAGAGCCACTCCTCTCGCTGCAGTGGTTTATGGACATGAAGCGGCTGGTGCAGCCCGCCATCGAGGTGGTCGAGCAGGGCCGGGTGCGCTTCGTGCCCGACCGTTGGGGAGATGTGTACTTGGACTGGATGCGGGGCATCAGGCCCTGGTGCATCAGCCGGCAGTTGTGGTGGGGGCATCGTATCCCCGCCTACTTCTGCGAAGAGTGCGGGCATGTGATGGTGGCCGCCTCGCCGCCCCAAGTCTGTGAAAAGTGCGGAGGACCCCTCCGGCACGAAGAGGACGTGCTCGACACGTGGTTCAGCTCGGCCCTCTGGCCGTTCGCGACGCTGGGCTGGCCTGAGCAGACTCCCAAACTCGAAGCCTTCTATCCCACCACCGTGCTCTCCACGGCGCGGGACATCATCTATCTGTGGGTGGCGCGGATGATCATGATGGGTATGGAGTTCATGGGCGACGTGCCGTTTAGGGACGTCATCATCCATCCCACCGTTCTGGCCGCCGATGGGCGTCGCATGAGCAAGAGCCTGGGGACTGGTGTGGACCCGCTGGAACTCATAGCCGACTACGGCGCCGACGCCACCCGGTTCGGGCTGGCTTACATGAGTTCCGTGCAGGACGTCCGTTTCAGCGCCGAGCGCATCGAGATGGGGCGCAACTTCGCCAACAAGATTTGGAACGCGTCGCGGCTGATACTCCAAGGGGCCCACGAGGAGGCTCGACCGGAGGTGGCGCGCGAGAACACAGCCGACCGCTGGATCTTCAGCAGGCTCACGGCCGTCACGCGGGAGGTCGCGGACCTCTACGAGAACTACCAGTTCGACGATGTGGCCAGGCTGCTCTACCGGTTCGTGTGGAACGAGGTGTGCGACTGGTATCTGGAGGTCGCGAAGAGCCGCCTGTACGGCGACGATGAGGCCGAGCAACTGCAGGTCAGCGGCAACCTCCTTGTGCTTCTCGAGCGGGTCATGGTGCTGCTGCATCCGGTGATGCCGTTCGTCACCGAGGAGATCTATTCCTCGATGCCGTGGGTGGTGTCGGGAGCGCGCCCGGGCAGCCTGTTCGAGGCCGAATACCCAGAGGCCGAGCCCGCTTGGCCGGATGGCGAGGCCGAGAAGGCCATGGAAGCCTTCATGGCGGTGGTCGGAGGGCTCCGGTCCACCCGCGATGAGCTGGGGCTCGGCAGGGACATGGTCGGACAGGTGAGGGTAGTGGAATCGGATGCAGGCGCCGCGGCGGCCCTGCAGGACCTGGGGCAGGCCTTCCGCCAGCTGTCGTGGTGCGATCTGGTGGAGGTCATCACCGATGGAGTGGCGCCGGTCGGCCGGCACGCTTCCGTCGAGGGCCCGGGGGTCAGAGCCTTTCTCGAGATAGAAGGCTTGGTGGACGTCGAACGGGAGCGGGCCAGGCTCTTGGGCAAGGCACAGAAGGCGGAGGTTGAGGCAAAGAAGGCCCGGGCGAAGCTCGGCAACGCGGGGTTCTTGGCCAAAGCGCCCGAGGCCGTTGTGTCCGAGGAGCGCGAACGCTTGGCTGCCGCTGATGCCGTCCTCGAGGAGGTCCGTCATCAGTACCTCGAGCGTATAGGTGAAGAGCTTCCAGACATGGGGGAGAGCAAGCGTTGAGCCGTGCGACGTGCAGTCCGGAAGAGGTCTGGGAATACATCAACGGCCTGGAAAGGCTGGGATGGCGGCTGGGACTCGAACGCGTGACCAGGTTGGTGGAGGAGCTCGGATCTCCCCACAAGGCCTATCGCACTATCCACGTGGTGGGCACGAACGGCAAGAGCTCCACTACACGCTTCATCTCCTCCCTGCTCGAGACTCAGGGGCTGACGGTGGGGGCCTACGTGTCGCCCCACCTCATCTCGCTGGCTGAGCGGCAGTTGATCGATTCCGTCCCCTCGACCGACGATGAGTTCTGCGACGTGGTCGCCCGCGTCCGCCCGGTGGTGGAGCGGCTGGAACGCACGTTCTCCGATGGCGACCGCCTCACCCAGTTCGAGGTTCTCACGGCCGCGGCTTTCCTCTACTTCAAAGAGAAGGAGTGCGACGTCGCCGTCATCGAGGCGGGGCTGGGTGGGCGATTGGACGCCACGTCGGTCATCTCGTCGGAGGTCCAGGTAGTGACCACCATCGGCCGCGAACACACTGAACTGCTGGGGGACACGCTCTCCGCCATCCTTAAGGAGAAGGCCGCGGTGATCCCGCAGAACGGCAAGGTGGTCGCCGGGACTCTCGAACCGGAGGTCAAGGCCGAGCTCAAGGAGATCTGCGCCTCCAAGGATGCCCGTTGCCACTTCCTTGGTGACGATTTCGTCATACTTGCCGACCCCAGAGCCGTGACCTTCGACGTGTTCGGCCTGTACAGCTGCTACACCGACGTGCGCCTGAAGGTCCTTGGCAGTTATCAGCGTGCGAATGCAGCCGTGGCGGTGGCGGCAGCGGAGCTGTTCAACGGCGCCGAGCTGGATGGGGAGGCGGTCCAGCAGGCGCTTGGCACCACTGTGGTGCCGGGACGTCTGGAGGTGATCAGCACCCAGCCGCTGTGCATCTTCGATGGCTCCCACAATCCTCCGGGCATGGAGGAGACCATGCGGTCGCTGGAGCAGATCCTCGAGCGGCGCAGGCTGATCGCGGTGGTGTCGATCCTTGCAGACAAAGAGGCAGCTGAGATGGTTCAGCACTTGGTGCCTCACTGCGACATCATCTTCGCCACGCAGAGTTCGAGCCCCCGGGCGCTCCCGGCCGACGAGCTGGCGGCCATCATCTCGGGCGTGGGCAAGGGGCCTGAGGTCTTCGTCGATCCGGACCCACGCTCGGCCATGGTGAGCGCCTATCGTCTGGCTACCTCCAACCAGGTGGTGCTCGTGACCGGGTCGTTCACGCTGATCTCCGACCTCAAGAGAGGGCTTAACTAGCTCATGGCCGCTGCGGAGAGAGGCCGGAGGACCGGTCATCCGGTGTTGATCACGATGCTCGTGCTGCTCATTGTCGTCGTGATATTCTTTACCGTCGGCTACGTCCTTGCGCAGACCCTCATCTAGGAGCGGGAGTTGGACAGTCTCTTTGAGACCATCAACAAGATCATTGACTCCCCAGTCTGGAAGCTCTCGCTGTACATCTTCCTGTTCTGCCTCGTGGTCTTGTGGCTCGCGCTCATCTTCTGGACATATAAGGACGCACGCAAGCGCATCGACGATCCCATAATCGTCGCCGTGGCTGTTCTCACCTCGCTCCTTCTCCCTTTCATGGGCACGCTCGTCTACGCGATCCTCAGACCGGCCGAGTACCTGGCGGAGGTGCGGGAGCGCGAACTGGAGGTGAGGGCGATGGAACAGGAGTTGCAGATCATGCGCGCCTGTCCTTCGTGTGGCGAGGCCATACGGCCTGAATACGTGGCCTGTCCCAACTGCCGGCGTCCGCTCCGGTCTACCTGTCCGGCGTGCGAACGGGTACTCGAGCCGGGGTGGAAGCTCTGTCCGTACTGTGGGCACGATCCTCGCGCCCAGAGGGTCGCTCCTCCGCTGGACGAGCCGACGGAGCTGATCAAGGCCGAATAGCAGCGACCGCTGCGATAACCGGGCGCTTGTCTGGCGCTTGAACCTAGGAGGATGTAATGATCGAACGTACTCTGGTGCTCGTGAAGCCGAGCGGGGTGAGCCGGGGACTGGTGGGAGAGGTCATCAGCCGGATGGAGCGGAAGGGCTTGACGATCAATGTCGCCCGTACGCTCCGCGTGGATCCCGAAATGGCTGCGAAGCATTATGCCGAGCACAAGGAGAAGCCTTTCTACGGCGAGTTGGTCGAGCACATCACCTCCGCTCCGATCTTCGCCATGGTGGTCGAGGGGCCCTCGGCTGTGAGCATAGTGCGGCGCATGATGGGAGCGACGAACCCACTCGAAGCCTTTCCGGGTACGGTACGGGGTGACTATGGCCTCGATGTGCTGCGCAACGTGGTGCACAGTTCGGACGGCCTCGCCAGCGCCGAGCGCGAGATAGCCATCTTCTTCCCTGAGGGTGGAGATCTGGACGCGTAGGACTGCGACGTTCAGCCTTGACTTCTGAATTCCCGCCTGATTTCCGGCTTGTCCTCGCGTCTCAGTCGCCGCGGCGGCATTCGCTGCTTCGCGACGTGGGGATCCCTTTCACGGTGGTCCCTTCGCGTGCTGAGGAGATTCTGAACGGCGGCGACGCCGTGTCTCTCGCCCAGGCCAACGCGCTCGCCAAGGTCACGGGGGCGTCACTTCCCGATGGTCTTCCTGAAGGGGCGTTCGTGCTGGGGACCGACACTCTCGTTACCGTGGATGGGCTGGTCATGGGCAAGCCGGCCTCCGAAGACCAGGTCCGAGAGATGCTGGCCAGACTCTCGGGTCGCGTGCATCAGGTGGTGTCGGGCGTGGCCCTCGCGCGGGCGGGGGCGTCGGAGATCACCCCCTCGATAGGGGCGACCCGGGTGGCGAACGCCGTCACCGACGTGACCTTTGTGCCGCTCGACGCCGGGCAGATCGAGGCATACATCGCTCTGGGTGAGTGGAAGGGCAAAGCGGGAGGCTACGCGGTCCAGGGATCGGCCGGGCTCTTTGTCTCGGCGGTGCATGGTGAGTACAGCAACGTGGTGGGTCTGCCGTTGTGCCTGGTGGCCCGGCTCTTCAAAGAATCGGGCTTTGACTTGGTGCGTCGGCAGTGGGTGTGAGTGAGCTGTGAGAAGATACGGGGCACAGGCTTGCCGCAGTAGGTATAATACTGCGGCCCCACGGTCCCAAAGGGGGACAAAGTGAGCGCCGGCTGGGAGGGACTGCTATAGGCTTCACTGAGTTCATCACCGGATTTGCCGGACGAGACATGGCAGTGGATCTGGGCACCGCCACCACCCTTGTATACGTACGGGGGAGGGGCATCGTGCTCTCCGAGCCGTCTGTGGTAGCCATGGATTCCCGTACCGACGAGGTGCTGGCGGTCGGGACCGACGCCAAGCGCATGCTGGGACGTACCCCAGGCACCATCAACGCCATCAGGCCGCTCAAAGACGGGGTCATCGCCGACTTCGACGTCACCGAGCAGATGCTCCGTCACTTCATACAGCGCGTGCACCAGAACCGTTGGGCGCATCCGCGGGTCGTGGTCTGTGTCCCGTCGGGAGTGACGGGCGTGGAGCGCCGGGCCGTCGAGGAGGCTACTATCAGCGCGGGAGCGCGGGCGGCATACCTCATCGAAGAGCCCATGGCGGCTGCGATCGGCGCCGGGCTGCCGGTGGCAGAGGCGACGGGCAGCATGATCGTCGACATCGGCGGAGGCACGAGCGAGGTGGCCGTGATATCTCTGGCCGGCATCGTCGTCGCACAGTCGGTGAGAGTGGGGGGAGACGAGCTCGACGAGGCGATCATCGCCTACATCAAGAAAGAGTACAAGCTGATGATCGGCACCCAGACCGCCGAGGAACTGAAGATGGAGATCGGTTCGGCCTTCCCGCTCGAGCACGAGGAGCAGGCTGAGATCCGAGGCCGCGATCTGGTGACAGGCTTGCCCAAGACCCTGGTCATCTCGTCCGAGGAGATCAGGGATGCCATCGCCGAGCCGCTTGACGTTGTCATAGACGCAATCAAATCTACTCTGGACAAGACGCCTCCTGAACTGGCGTCCGACATAATGGACCGGGGCATCATGATGGCTGGTGGCGGCTCGCTTCTGCAAGGGATGTGCGAGCGAGTGCGCGATGAGACCCAGATGCCCGTCAACCTGGCCGAGTCGCCTCTCACCTGCGTGGCCGTCGGTTCGGGCCGCTCGCTGGAGGAGTTCGATACGCTCCACCGCTTGTCGCAGAGGTCGAAGAGACGCCGCTACTAAGTAGCGGAGGTCGATATGGCCCGTAACAAGGTAGCGTGGCGAAGAGTCATCTTCGTCATCCTCATCATAGCGTCGCTGGCATTGCTCACCGTCTCTTTCCGTGAGTCTGAGTCGGGGCCCGTCCACTCCGTCCAACAGTTTGGCGCCGGTCTATTGGCTCCGTTGCAGTCCTGGGGCACGAAGATCGCCGAGCCGTTCCAAGATGGCTATCAGTGGTTCAAGACGCTCTGGTCTGCCCACAGGAGGGCGGAGGAGTTGGAGGAGAAACTCCAGGTACTCCAGGGGGAGATCATCAAGTTGGAGGAACAGGCAGAGGAGAATGTGCGTCTGAAAGGTTTGCTCGATCTGCGAGACAGGGCCACCTATCCCGAGGGGACGGAGTTCGCGGTGGCCTCGGTCATCGGCAAGTCTCCCACGCGGTGGGAAGCCTGGGTGATGATCGACAAGGGCTCGGCCGACGGGCTGAGAAAGGACCTGCCCGTGGTGGGCGCGACGCCCACGGCGGGAGAGTCGTTGGCCGGCAAAGGGCTGGTGGGTAAGATCGTCGAGGTCACCGAACACAGCGCGAAGGTGCTACTTATAACCGACTCCAGTTCGAGTGTGGCGGCCAAGATTCAGGGGTCCAGGGCGGAGGGCTTCGTGGAGGGATCGGTCTCTGGGAGCCTGGTCATGGACTACGTCGACCGAGACATCGCGGTGGACCCCAAGCTCATCATCATCACGTCGGGATACGGTCCGGTCTATCCATCGGACATCCCCATCGGTGTCGTATCCAGTGTGGGCGAGGAAGACGTCAACATCTACAAAGAGATAGAGTTGCAGGCTTTTGTTGACTTCCGAGTGCTCGAAGAGGTCATGGTTCTTATGCTTCCGGAGCAGTGACGATGAAGCGCACGCGGTTCGCAATAGTGGGCAAAGCCCTTCTCCTGCTGGTCATAGCCATCGCGCTCCAGACGTTGGTGGTGTCGCGCATCAGCGTCCTTGGGGTGACTGCCGACACCTTTGTCATCTTCACTATCGTGATGGCGCTCAGCCGCGGACCCTTGCAGGGCGCGATCTTCGGATTCTTCGCCGGCGTCGTGGCCGATGTGGCCTTCATACAGCCGCTTGGGGTGCATGCTCTCGTCTATGTCCTGGTGGGCTATTCCGTGGGGACGCTTGTGTCTCGTTTGGGAGGGGTGAACGCTCTGGGCGTGTTCTTGATAGCCGCGGGCGCCGCGCTGTCTGCGCAGGTCCTTTTTGGGCTCTTTCAGTTCATGATGGGGCCGCGGGCAGGGTTTCTTACCATGCTGGGCACTCAGATGTTGCCCGCGGCTGTGCTCGACGCTCTGGTGACCGTCCCCGTATATGCGCTCCTGGTGCGTTTTCGGGTCGTGCCGGCTTCGCCCGTTGAGCCCAAGACGGCGGGAGGCGTGGCGGAATGATCCTTCAACCGGCCAGGAAGAGACGTCCCTCTGAAGACGATTCCTTCATGGGTATCCGCGTCGGGGTGCTGCTCCTGATCGCGCTGGCCCTCTTCTCTGTGCTCGCGTTCCGGCTTTGGTATCTACAGATACTCTCCGGAGACGCTTACGTGAACGAGGCAACGGTCAACAGGGTGCGGACCGTCATGGTGGAGGCTCCCCGCGGCGTCATATACGACCGCGATGCCAAGGCGTTGGTCGAGAACCGGGCCGGTCTCAGCATCGGGCTTCTCACGATGGATATGTACGATCCGGAAGACCAAGCGTACGAGTTCCAGACCGAGATCACCAGGCTGGCAACGCTCCTCGAGATGCCTAAGAGTGATTTGCTCGAGGCATATAAGCGGGCCACCAGAGATCCGTGGGTCACCTATGTCGTCAAGGAGGATGTGCCCGAGGAGACGGTGGTCGCTTATCTGAAAGAGCACAGTCTTGAGTTTCCCGGAGTACAGGTGGAGAAGACTTTCCTCCGGCAGTATCCGAACAAGGCCTTCGCCCCTCACCTCCTGGGGTATGTGGGCGAGATCTCTGAGAAAGACCTCGATGGAGGGGAATTCCCCGATCTCAAAGCCCGCGCGCATGTGGGCAAGGACGGCGTGGAGCGCACCTACGACTCATATCTGCGGGGCACCGACGGCTGGAAGACGGTAGAGGTCGACGCTGCCGGCCAGCCGATGGACTTCATCGAGGATGTTGCTGCCATAGCAGGCAACAACCTCATCCTGACCCTCGACAGCGACCTCCAGAAAGCCGCGGAGGATGCCGTTGTGGAAGGGATCCAAAGGGCGCATCAGGAAGGCAACACCGAAGCGGCGGGTGGAGCAGTGTTGGCTCTCGATCCGCACAACGGCGAGATCCTGGCTATGGCGTCGTATCCGTACTACGATCCCTCGCTTTGGGTCGGGGGGATCGAGCAGAGCGCGTACGGCGAACTCACAGACGAGGAGGCCGGTAGGCCTCTCTTCAACAGGGCGGTCAACGGGCTCTATCCCGCCGGCTCCACCTTCAAGCCTTTCGTTGCCGCGGTGGCCCTGAACGAGCATGTGGTCACCGAGGACGAGATCGTCTACTGCAGCGGCGAGTTCGAACGGGCCGGTCAGAAGTGGAAGGACTGGACCGAGTACGGTCATGGCAACGTCAACGTGGTACAGGCCATCATGGAGTCATGTGATGTCTTCTTCTACACCATAGGCAGCCGGTTCTGGGACCTCAGCGGCGCGGTGTTCCAGGAGGGGATCCGCGAATTCGGCTTCGGAAGCAAGACGGGCACGGGTATCGATCTGCCCGGCGAGACCCAGAACAGTCGCGTCCCCGACAAGAGGTGGAAGCGCGAGTACTACGATGACGCCGAAGCGCAGGCGTGGAAACCGGGCGACGAGATCAACCTGGCCATCGGGCAGGGCGACCTGCTCGTCACACCGCTGCAACTGGCGGTCGCCACCGCGGCCATCGCCAACGGCGGGACGGTTTGGGTGCCGCATCTGGGTCTGCAGATCACCGACCCTTCGGGGAGAGTCATCTGGCAGTACGAGAACGAGGGCGCCAAACTCGATATCGACGCGGGGATCTTGAGCACGGTACGCAAAGGCATGAGGCTGGTGACCTCCGACGCGTGGGGCGGCACCGCATACGATGCCTTCTGGGGGTTCCCAGTAGCCGTCGGGGGCAAGACCGGCACCGCCGAGAAGAAGCCCGACAAAGACTATGCGCTCTTCATCGGGTACGCGCCGGCAAACGCCGGTCCTGACGGCGAGGTCGATCCCGAGATCGTGGTGGTGGCCATCATCGAGCAGGGCGGTCACGGGAGCTCTGTGGCCGCTCCTGTGGTGCGCCGGGTCATGGAAGCGTACTTCGGATACGAGCCGGGCGGTTCGACCGTGATCGATTTCACGGAGTAGGCGAGGCGACGATGGCTTCTCATGCGCGTGTGTTGCAGGAGGCGAGCGAACGCCGGCCGTCGCTGGGCTTCTCTTTGGGCGCCTATCTGCGGAGCGTGGATTGGATCCTGCTGGGGGCTACGCTCGGACTCGTCACGTACGGATTCTTTATGCTCTACTCCGCGACGCACGACGACCCCACGGTGTCGACCCCCTTCTACTACGTGCGCTCGCAGGCCATCGGTCTGGGCATGGGACTCGTGTTTCTGTTCGCGCTCAGCGCTTTTGACTACCGGCATTTTGCCAAGTGGCAGATGTACATCTATGGAGGCGGCCTCGTCCTTCTGATCCTCACGCTCATCATCGGGACCGGAGGCGGCACCGTGGGAGCGAACCGGTGGCTGGAGTTCTCGTTCTTCAGGCTGCAGACCGCGGAGTTGGTCAAGTTCATGTTGATCGTCGCACTGGGGGCCGTACTTGCCGAGGGTGTGGAGCTGAGGCACCGCTTCCGCTTCGTGGTGCTGGTGATCCTCTACGTGCTCGTGCCTGGTGTCCTCATATTTCTGCAGCCCGACCTGGGCACGTCGCTGGTATTCGTGGCCATCTTGCTGGTCATGTTGGTGGTGTGGGGCATCCGGCTGAGCCATCTCGGGATCCTGGCAGGAGTGGGGCTGTTCGGAGTGGTCATGGTGCTACGCATCTTGCCGAGTGTCTTCGGTGTCCACGTCCTGAAAAGCTGGCAGCTCGACCGGTTGGAGGTGTTTCTCGATCCGCAGAAAGACCCGCTCGATACCGGATATCAGTTGATCCAGAGCAAGATCGCCATCGGCAGCGGCATGTTCACGGGCAAAGGCTATCTCCAGGGGACGCAGCACACGCTGAGTTTCGTGCCCGAACGGCATACCGACTTCATCTTCGCGGTCATCGGTGAGGAGCTCGGCTTCTTGGGCGGCGCTCTGCTCATCGGCTTGTTCGCTCTCGTCGTGTGGAGGGCCTTTCGCATCTCCCGGCTGTCGCGGGACATGTACGGCACATTGGTCTCGGCCGGGATCGCGGGGGTACTCGTGTTCCAGGTGTTCGTCAACATCGGCATGACCATCGGCATCATGCCGGTGACCGGACTGCCGCTGCCTTTCCTGAGTTTCGGGAACAGCTCCCTGGTAGTATTCTTGATGGCGATCGGTCTGCTGGAGAGCATCCACGTGCACTCCGTGGCCGAAGCTACGAAATAAGAGTCCCGGCATCGGAGCTATGGGGAGGCAGTTAGTGGCCAGGTTGCCGTCATATGTGTCCAGGGCCATGGAGGCGTGGAAAGACGTGAGCGGCACCGCCGGGCAGTCGGCGAGTGTCGTCTTGGCGGGTGATCCCCGGCTGGTGGGGCTTGCTCAGCAGCAGTTCTCGGCGGGGGGTACGGTTCCCGGCTCGTGGACCCGGCCGCTGGCGGAACTCTCGACCTTCTCTTCGGTCCCGGGTGAGGTGTTGGTGGTGTTCGCTCGCCCGGAAGAGGAGGGCGAGGTCTTGGACGCCCTGGCCCACGCGAACCCGAAAGGGAAGGCGATAGTGGCAGTGGACGAAGGACCGGACGCCACCAACCGGGCCAAGTACCCGGGCAACCGCTGCATACGGCTGTCGTTCGCCAATACCCCGGCCGGCTGGGGCCGGCTCTTCGGTCTTTGTGCCGAGGCCGCCGGCGAGCACGCGGCGGCTTTGGGGCGGCGCTACCCGGCGCTCAGGTCGGCGGCTGCGGACCGTGTGATCACTCGCACCTCTGGGCAGAACGCCTTGATTGGGCTGGCCTTTTTCGTACCGGGGGCCGATCTGCCCGCCATGACCCTCAATCAGGCGAAGATGGCGCTGTCGGTCGCGAGCATCTACGGTGAAGACCTGAACAAGGAGCGCGTGGTCGAACTGGCTGCGATAGTGGCCGCGGGCTTCGGTCTGCGGGCGGCGGCCCGGCATCTCAGCCGCTCGGTCCCGGGTATCGGTTGGGTGGTCAAAGCAGGCACCGGCTATGCGGCTACCATGGCCATGGGTAAAGGGGCTGTCCGCTATTTCGAGAAAGGTGCTCCAGCCTCCACCAGCCGGGTGGTAGGCCTTGTTGGTTCGCTGAGGCATTGAGCGACGCGGAGATCCAGCAGCGCTTCGAGAGTGTCCTGTCGACCGTCCGGCAGCCGGCTCGGCTGATAGGCGGAGAACCCGGCTCCGGATCTGGATTCGCCGGCATTTCCGATGAGCTCCGGGTGGTGCTGGCCTTTCCCGATACCTACGAGATAGGCATCTCCAACCAGGCTCTTCAGATTCTGTACCACATCGCGGGAGACACTCGCGGGGTAGCGGTGGAGCGTACCTATCTGCCCTGGGTCGATGCGAGCGCCGAGATGCGAGCGGCCGGCGTGCCGCTCTTGACCATGGAGACGTGGAGCCCCGTGGCTTCTGCCGATCTCTTGGCGATCACCCTGCAACACGAGTTCGACTACACCAACGTCTTGGAGTTGCTCGATCTGGCCGCGATCCCACTGCGCGCGACCGATAGGGGAGAGGGCCTACCGTTGGTGGTGGCCGGAGGACCGGCGTGTGCCGACTTCCTGCCCATGGCCCGGTTCTTCGATGCCGTAGCTGTGGGTGATGGCGAGGAGATCTTCCCGGAGATTTTGGAGGTGCTGGCGCGGACGAAGAAAGAGGGGAGCCCGCGTACAGAGGTCAAGGCGAGTCTCAGTCGCCTGAGCGGTGTCTACGTGCCCGGCGTGAGCCAAGGAGTAGAGCGCAGAGTCGCCGGACGACTGGCGGGCGCAGCCTACCCTGATGCATGCCTCGTCCCGCTCACGGCAGGAGTGCACGACCGTGCCTGGGTGGAGGTCATGCGGGGGTGCACCAGGGGCTGCCGTTTCTGCCAGGCCGGGATGTGGTACCGGCCGGTGCGGGAGCGCCCGCCGGACGAGATAGTCAGCATGGCGACAGCCCAACTTGCTTCGAGCGGGCATCAGGAGCTGGCATTGGGTTCGCTTTCCACGACAGACTACTCGTGTCTGGAGGACGTGCTCGCGCGCATGGCGCGCGAGCACCCAGAGGTCCGAGTATCACTGCCCTCACTGCGGGTGGATAGCGCAGCCGTGCGTCTGGCGCGTCTCGCGTCTCCCACCGGTCCGTCCTTGACCCTGGCTCCAGAAGCCGGCAGTCAGAGGATGCGGGACGTCATCAACAAGAACGTGAGCGAAGATGACGTCATGGCGGCCGCCCAGGAAGCCTTCTCGACCGGCCGCACCACGCTCAAGCTGTATTTCATGATCGGGCTCCCGACCGAGACAGATGAGGACGTCGCCGCGATATCGGAGCTCTGCGTGAAGATATGGGCACTGGGCAGGCGGGCCCTCGGGTCGCGGGCCGGCCGGCTGCAGCTCAACATCAGTGTCAACAACTTCATCCCCAAGCCCTTCACACCCTTCCAGTGGGCGGGCATGGCCGATCGTGAGACCCTTCTGCGCCGCCAGCAGCTTCTCCGCTCCGGTCTGCGGAGGCCAGGCATCAAGCTGGCCCTGCATTCCGTGGACAAGAGCTATCTGGAGGCGGCCCTTGCCCGGGGAGGTGAGGAGACAGGCGCGGTGATCGAGCAGGCTTGGAGAAGCGGCGCCCGCTTCGACTCGTGGACCGAGCAGTTCAGGGCCGAGGCCTGGCGGCAGGCTTGGGAGTCGCTGGGCACGTCGGCGGAACAAGAGGCGACCCGCAGCCTTGCCCGCGACGTGCCATTGCCGTGGGAGATCATCTCGCAAGCGGTGCAGCGCGACTTCCTGTGGGATGAGTGGGAGAGGGCGCAGCGTGAAGAGACCACTCCCGACTGCAGATGGGAGGGGTGCAGCGACTGCGGGGCCTGCAAGGATGGGCCGGCCAACGACCTCGCGGGCGGCACTGACGTGGGTGCGCCGGAAGCCGGACGGCCGGGCACGGCTGAGGCTGGTGCCGTTCACCAGGGGGCTGCCGCGCCGGCCGGCGGTTCCGGCCGGCGGTGGCGCTATGTGGCCACCTTCTCGGTGACGGGTAGGGGCCGATACATAGGGCATCTCGACCGGGTGGAGGTGTTCCGGCGGGCGATACGTAGAGCGGGGGGACGGTTGGCCCTCTCGGCCGGCATGCGTCCCAAGGCCCTCCTGAGCCTGGCGCTGCCCTTGGCTGTGGGAGTGGAAGGGCTCGGGGAGTTGTGCGAGTTCGAGTTGGCGGAGGAGCCGGCCGATTCGTTCTTCTCTCGCCTCTCGCGCGCTCTCCCGGAGCACATGGACCTTATCGCGTTGGAGCCGTACGAGGCGCCGCGATCCTTGCCGTCGCGAGTCGTGGGGGCCGTGTATGAGGTGGGGGTGCGAGGTGTGACGGGACCAAGTGGCGGGGTGGGGCTCAGGGGGGTCCTGGAAGAGGCCGCCCAACGCTTCGAGGCGGCCGCGGAACTGCCGACAGAGGAAGTGAAGGAGGGCAAGGTCCGCCGGGTGGACGTGAGAAAGTACGTCGACTCAGTGGTCGTGAGAGAGGGTACAGATACTCCGAGTGTCTTGGCGTTTCGCGCCGCGGTGACTCCCGCGGGAACCGCTCGTCCGGAGCGGGTGGTGGAAGCGTTGGGAAGGCTTGCCGGAACCGGCCTTACGACCGACTGGGTGAGGCGCACGAGGATCGAGCTCACATGAGGACGCGCTACTAGATGAAGCAGGTCGTCGTATCTCGAGAGAGTCTGGAGACCCGGGTGGCGGTACTCGAGGACGGGCGGGTGTCCGAGCTATACGTCGAGCGCCCGGGCCGGGCCTCTTTGGTGGGGAACGTCTACAAGGGGCGTGTGGAGAACGTACTCGCCGGCATGGACGCCGCCTTCGTCGACATCGGACTGGAGCGTAACGGCTTTCTGCACGTGGATGACGTAGTGCAACCCGATTCCAGGAGCGGACACCCGCGCAAGATCGCCGAGCTGCTGCAAGGGGGCAAAGAGGTCCTCGTGCAGGTGACCCGCGACGCTATGGGCAACAAGGGACCCCGGCTGACCACCCAGATCGGCATAGCCGGCCGGTATGTCGTCTATCTCCCTGACTCCCACTCTGTGGGGGTGTCCCGCCGGCTCGACGCCGGTGAACGAGAGCGCCTGCGTCTGGTCTGCAAAGAGGTCGGCACGGCAGAGGGAGGTCTGATAGTACGCACGGCCGCGGAAGGAGCGGATGCCGAGGCGATAGACCGGGATGTGCGCTTTCTGCAGCGAGTGTGGGGAGGAGTGACGCGCCGCGCCTCCGAGTGCAAGGCACCGGCGCTCGTGTACGAAGAGACCGATCTTGCGGGGCGGGCGATACGGGATCTGCTCGGCCCCGGGCCGTGCGCAGTCCTGGTGGACGACCCCAATCTCCACCGGCGGCTGGTCAACTACCTCCATGCCGTCGCGCCGGGGCTGGCAGGCGTGGTGCAGCTGGATGATTCGGGTATCTCGCTCTTCGCCCGGCTCGGCTTGGACGGGGAGATGAAGAAGGCCCTCGAGCGCCGGGTCGATCTACCCTCGGGCGGTTACATCGTGATCGATCACACCGAGGCGATGACGGTCATCGACGTCAACACGGGCCGCTATACGGGCAAGCGGTATCTGGAAGAGACGACGGTACGGACGAACGTGGAAGCGTGCCGCGAGATCGTCCGCCAGTTGCGGCTGCGAGACATCGGCGGCATCATCGTCATCGACTTCATCGACATGGCCGTTCAGTCAAACCGGGAGGCGGTCCTTGCTGCGCTGGAGGCGCAACTGGCGCAGGATCGCACCAAGACCTACGTGGTGGAGATCTCTCCATTGGGTCTCGTGGAGATGACCAGGCAGAACGTCGCCAGGGGTCTGCGCGAGGTCATCACTACGCGGTGTCCACAGTGTCACGGCGTGGGGCGGGTGCTATCGGAGGACTCCGCCGTTATCGAGGTGGAGCGCCGGCTCAGGGCGATGGCCGAGTCGTCGGTTCTGCCCTGCCTGAGGGTGGAACTGCACCCGCGCGTCGCGGCGCGGCTGGCTGCCGGGCAGGCGCCACTGCTGAAGCAGATAGAGGCCCGCACGGGGCACGTCTTCGCGGTGCAGACCGCCGATGAAAGTGTTCCGCTGGACCATGTGGTGGTCGTGCCGGACTAGAACGGAGGGCCGGCCGGGGCCTTGTTCGGGCACGTGGCGCGCGGCGGTGGCAGGTGGAGGTCAACCCTGCTATACTGCGTTGCTCGCGGCCGCCGCCTGCGCGGCCGTTGTCGTTGGATGAATTATTACGAGGAGTCGGGATGTTCGCCATCGTCGAAGTCGGCGGCAAGCAGTACCGGGTGGAAGAGGGCCGGGAGGTCGTGGTCGACCGTCTCGACGCCGCCGAAGGGGCGACTGTCGAGTTGCGTGCTCTGCTCGTTTCGGATGGGAGCGATCTCCGTCTGGCGGGCGAGGACAAGAAGGCCAAAGTGACCGCCAACGTGGTCGAACACTTCCGTGGACCCAAGATCACTATCTCGAGGTTCAAGCCCAAGAGGGGCTGGCGTAAGAAGGCCGGTTTCCGGTCGGCTCTGACGCGCCTCGAGGTGAAGAAGATCGCGTAGGGAAGGGATAGGGTAATGGCACATAAGAAAGGCGGCGGCAGCTCTAGAAACGGCCGCGATTCCAATGCCCAGCGTCTGGGAGTCAAGGCTTTCGCCGGCGAAGACGTCAAGGCAGGCGCCATCATCGTCCGTCAGCGCGGTAGCCGGTTCCGTCCCGGCGCCAACGTGGGCATGGGTTCTGACGATACCCTGTTCGCAAAGGCGGCCGGTCGTGTGGTCTTCACCAGCGGCAAAGCGGGACGTGTCATCAGCATCATCACCGAGTAGCACTCGGTAGGAGAGTCCGCAGTCGGGCTCGCTCGGACCTGGAGTCGCCCATGTTCTTCGATCATGCAAAGATCCATGTGGCGGCTGGGAACGGCGGGAACGGCTGCGTTTCTTTTCGTAGGGAGAAGCATGTCCCTCGCGGGGGCCCCGATGGGGGCGATGGGGGCCGCGGCGGCGATGTAGTCTTGGTCGCCGATCAGCAGATGCGCGACCTGCAGGTCTTCACCTACAAGATCCACTTCAAGGCAGAAGCCGGTGGGGCCGGCCAGGGCGCCCGCAGGCATGGGGCCAATGGCGAGACGGTCATGATCCATGTCCCTCTGGGCACCCAGGTGAGCGTCGAGGCCTCCGCCGACGATGTAGATGCCGGCGAGGGAGACGGCGCGGCGCGTGGTGACGGCGCGCTGGTCGCCGACATGGTCGTGCCGGGCGAGCAAGTACTGGTGGCGCGGGGCGGCGGGGGTGGCCACGGGAACGCCCGTTTTGTCAACTCGGTCCGCCAAGCACCCAAGTTCGCCGAACTGGGAGAAGAGGGCGAGGGCATGTGGCTCCGGCTCTCGCTGAAGCTCATCGCCGATGCCGGACTGGCAGGGCTTCCCAATGCCGGGAAGTCGTCGTTACTGCGCCGGCTCTCGAATGCCAAGCCGAAAGTGGCCGACTACCCCTTCACGACCCTGGAGCCGATGCTCGGGGTCGTCGACTGGTCGGGCGAAGGGGAGGTGTTCACCCTCGCCGACGTCCCCGGACTGCTCGAAGGAGCCAGCGAGGGCGTGGGCCTGGGACACGAGTTCCTCGCGCATCTCGAGCGGTGCCGTCTGTTGCTGCACGTGGTCGATGCCACCGGCTACTATGAAACGGAGCCTTTGGCGGGATTCCGCACCATCTTGGAGGAACTGGGCGCCCATGCCCATCCTCTGGCGGACAAGCCGCAGGTGGTGGTGCTCAATAAGATCGATGCGGTCCCGGACATCGCGGTCGAGGAGCTGAGGGAGTCGTTCATCTCTGAGGTCGAGCGTCTGCGGGAAAGCGGTCATCCCGCTTTCACGTACATGGTGGATGGAGAGGTCCCGGCCCCCGAACAGCTGGTCTGGCCTGTCTCGGCGGCGACGGGAGCCGGTCTTACCGGGCTGCTGCACTGGGTGGGGCCGTTACTGAACGAACTGCGGGCGCAGGTGGAGAGCGCGGTCGAGGAACGTCCTCGTGCGGCCGATCAGTACCCAGAGGTCGGGCAGGTCGAGCAAAGCGACGCGGGACATGTGCTCTACCGGCCCAAGGCCGCCTCTGGGTCGGGTTTCACGGCGCGGCGGGAGAAGCAGGGCTTCGTGGTGACAGGGGATGCGGTCCGCCGGTTGGTGAGAAGGTTCGACCTGACGAATGAAGAAGCTATCCGGTACGTCGGTGAGCGGCTCGACCGGTTGGGGGTGTATGCTGCACTGCGGGCGCAGGGGGCCCAACCGGGGGACGATGTGGACATAGAAGGCTATGCCTTCGAGTTTCAGTGAGGGTGGTCGTGGCAACGAAACGCACGGGCAAGACGATGGTGGTCAAGATCGGCTCCAGCACGCTCACCAGCAAGCGGGGCACATTCCGTCTGGCGCCTGTGGCGGGCTTGGTCGCCGATATCTGCGAGCTACACGCCCAAGGGCACCGCATCCTTCTGGTCTCTTCGGGCGCCGTGTCGTCGGGCATGGGGGTACTCAGGTTCAAGCGGCGTCCCAGCGAGGTCGTCGATCTGCAGGCCGCCGCGGCCGTGGGGCAAGGACGCCTCTTTCATATCTATACCGAACTCTTCTCTCATGAGAACGTGGTGACCGCCCAGGTGCTGCTGACCGCTTTCGACGTCGCAGCCCGGACGCAGTATCTGAATGCCCGCAACACGCTCAACCGGCTTCTCGACTGGAAGGTCGTCCCGATCATCAACGAGAACGACACCACCGCCACCGACGAGCTCTGCTTTGGCGACAACGACGCCTTGGCCGCCCAGGTCGCGCTGCTGGTCAAGGCCGATCTCATGGTTCTACTGACCGACACCGAGGGCCTCTACACGGCCGACCCTCGCGAAGATGGGGCCGCCGAGCTCATCACCCGGGTGGACGACCCGAGCGAGCTCGAATGCGTGCGCATAGGCGCCATAGGACCTTTGGGCTCCGGGGGCATGGGCAGCAAGATCAACAGCGCCCGCATCGCAACGAGTGGGGGGGTCGAGACCGTCATCGCCCGCGGGACCCGCCCGGGCGTGCTGCGAGACTGTCTGCAGGGAGCCGCGGTGGGAACGCGCTTCGCCGCCCGGCCTCTGGGATTGCCCGACTACAAGCTTTGGCTGCTTTACGGTAAGCCGGTCCGGGGTAGTGTCATGGTGGACGCCGGCGCTGTGAGGGCTCTCAAGGACAAGGGCAGTCTTCTGCCCGTCGGGGTGATCGGCGTAGAGGGCGATTTCGTCGCGGGCGACGCGGTCATGGTCGTCGGCGAAGACGGGGTACAACTGGCCAAGGGCATGGTCAGCTATTCTAAGGACGACCTAGACCGGGTGAAAGGCCTTCATAGCGGCCAGGTGGCGGAAGTGCTACCGCAGGCATCGCCGGAGGCCATACACAGAGACTACATGGTCGCGGTCTGCTAGCGGATATGGAGGCGAGTTGAAGACCAAGAACCTGGCGGCGAACGCGAAGAAGACCTCACACGTCCTGGCCGCAGTCAACGCAGCCCAGAAGAACCGGGCGCTGCTTGCCATGGCCGAGGCCATCGGGAGACGTAGCTCCGAGATCCTCGAGGAGAACGCCCACGACGTCGCCGACGGGCGCAAGAGCGGTCTCTCACCCGCCCTGATAGACCGCTTGTTGTTAGATGAAAGCCGTCTCCGCGGCATCGCGGCGAGCCTGAAAGACGTCGCCGCCCTGGCCGACCCGGTGGGGGAGGTGGTCGAGGGGTGGCGTACGCCGGAGGGTCTCGAGATCGAGAAGGTCCGCGTACCTTTCGGCGTCATCCTGGTGGTCTACGAGGCGCGGCCCAACGTCACGGTCGACGCCGCGGCCCTGTGCCTGAAGACGGGCAACGCAGTCATCCTGCGGGGAGGGAGCGACGCCTACCGGTCCAACCGGATCCTCGCCGAGGTCATCTCAGGCGCCGCCATCGAAGCCGGTCTGCCGGGGGATTGCATCCAGTTCGTCGACCAGAAAGACCGGCAGGTGCTGGTGGAGCTCCTGCAGTACCGCGATCAGATCGATCTGGTGATCCCGCGGGGAGGCGAAGCGCTCAAGGAATTTCTGCTGGAGAACTCGAAGATCCCGGTCATCTACGCGGCGGGAGGGAACTGCCACATCTATGTGGACCAGACCGCCGACCTCAAGCAGGCCGTTGCGATCACCATCAACGCGAAGTGCCAACGCCCCGGGGTCTGCAACGCCGCCGAGACGCTGTTGGTGCACGAGGCCGTCGCCGCTGAGTTCATCCCGCTCGTCGTACAGGCTCTCACCGAGCGCAAGGTGAAGTTGTATGTCGACGCCCGCACCAAGGAACTCATGGGCGATACCGACGTCAAGCTCACGAGGGCGACGGAGAGGCATTACGCTACGGAGTTCCTCGCCTTGGAGATGGCCATCAAGGTGGTGGACACGTTGGACGAGGCAGTCGAGCACATCGGTCAGTATGGGACCGGGCACTCGGAGGCCATACTGACGCAGGACCTTGAGGCGAGCCGCAGGTTCAAGAGGGGCGTGGATGCCGCCGTCGTGTACGTGAACGCGTCGACCCGTTTCACCGACGGTGGGGTCTTCGGTCTGGGCGCCGAGATAGGCATCTCCACGCAGAAACTGCACGCCAGGGGTCCGCTCGCACTCAAGGAGATGACCGCCCTGAAGTACATCGTCACCGGTAGTGGTCACGTCCGCTAGACCAGTGGAATCCCGGCCGGAGGATCAGAGAGCGACCATGCTTCGAGACGGCCTCATCCCAGGGTTGGGCGACCGTCCCGGTCTGAGACTGGGCATCATGGGCGGGGTGTTCGACCCCGTCCACATCGCACACTTGGTCACCGCGCAGGAAGCTCTCGACCAGTTCGGGCTCGACCAAGTGGTGTTCATGCCTTCAGGGGATCCTCCTCACAAGGACAGATGCCCGGCGCCCGGTGACTTCAGGTACGTCTTGGTGTGCTCCGCCACCGCGGGCAACCCCCGGTTCTCGGTCTCACGATTCGAGATCGACCAACCCGGGGCCAGCTACACGGTCGACACGCTGGAACATCTGTCGGCGATCGTTCCGCCGCGAACTGAGATGTTCTTCATCACGGGCGCCGACGCGGTGCTCGAGATCCTCAAGTGGAAGAATCCCGCCCGGGTCTTGGAGCTCTCGGCCTTCGTGGCCGCGACACGCCCCGGTTACGACCTCTCCCGGCTTTCCGGGCTTCTGGAGGAACTGAGGACATCCACGACGGGACTCGTGCCCGAGGCTCGTGTGAAGACCATGGAGGTCCCGGCGTTGGCGATCTCGTCCAGCATGATCAGGGAGCGTCTGGCCGCGGGCCGCTCGGTGCGCTATCTGGTGCCCGACCCGGTGGTCCAGCTCATCGAAAAGAGTGGGCTCTATGCCGGCCGGCGGCCCCCCTCGCCGGAGGGCTCGAACGTGAGGTGTGGGTGAGCGGAAAGAAGACCGAGCACAGCAACTCACAGACGACCAGACGCCGGGCGGCGCTGGGATACGATGCCCGTAGCGAGAGACGTACCGTGCGCGGAGCGGCCCGCCGCCGGAAGGCGCGGACTAAGCTCTGGTTGGTGGCAGGACCTGCGGTGGCGCTCATAGCGGTGGTGGTCGTCCTGCTGGTCTTGCTGGGCGGCCCCAGCGAGGAGAGTGCTGTGGTGGTCACGTCGACGACGGTCCCTCTCGCTCCCACGGGCGGCGCCGATCTGTTGGTGATCGAAGAAGGTGGGTCCACGCCCGTCTTTGTCGTAGTGCAACCTCGCGATGACGGCGGACTGGTATTGGCTCTACCCGGCATCACGTTGCTCAAGACGTCCGAGGCCTTCCGGACCCTCTCCGAGATGGCCGCCGATGAAGAGGGCGCGCTCCTCGAGCAGGCGTTGGAGCAAGAGCTCGGAGTGGACATCGATGCGAAGGCGACTGTGCCCTGGCCGGGGCTGCGAGCTGCGATGGTCTCCAACGGGGTCACAGACCTACCGGCTGCGTCGCTCGTCTCTTCCGACAGCGTCGCGGGGCAGGTCGCCCGGGCGATGCTGGCGCTCCTCGAGGCGGGCGGCACCGAGAGCCGCAATGTCTGGGAGCAGCTCGAGCTGGGGGATGACGCCGCCGCTGTGAGCGTGGATATGAGGGCGGTGGCGGCTTCGGCGGGCGCTGGGGGGTGGACTGCGGCCGCGCTGGCCGGACGCGTCGTGGCCGGGGAGGGTTTTGAGTACCTGGAGCCGGAGATCCATCGGGCCAGAGTGCTTCTGGCGGGTCCCACCGGGGGCGATACGATAACCGTGGAGATCCAGAACGGCGCGGGTATGGTGGGGGCGGTGGAGCAGGCGACGGCGGAACTGGAGCTCTTGGGCTACACGTTGATAGCCGCGGGGAATTCCGAGGACTTTCCCAATGTGACCAAGACACGCGTCGTCGTCGCGCTCGACGCCACGCAAGCGGGGGCCAGGGTGCAGGCGCTGTTGGGTGTGGGGAGCATCACCGAAGACGACATGCTCGACGACGGCTATGTGGTCGTGGTGCTGGGGGCGGACTACGTCCCGGCTGCGTCCGTCAGTATGGCTCCGTCCGTCAGTACGGCTCCGTCCGGATAGGAGGGTCATGGGCCCCTTCGACCGCTATGAGCGCTACAGCCGGCAGATGCTGCTTCCGCAGATCGGAAGAGAAGGCCAAGAGAAGCTCGCCGCCGCCAGGATAGGGGTGGTGGGTTGCGGAGCCTTGGGTTCCATGATCTCAATACATCTGGTGCGGGCCGGGGTCGGCCTGGTGCGTGTCGTCGACGGCGATCACGCCGAACTGCACAACCTGCACCGCCAACTGTTGTACAACGAGGAGGACGTCGCGCGGCGCGTCCCCAAAGCGGAGGCCGCGGCGGCCCACCTTCGCAGAGTCAACAGCGAGGTGAGTGTGGAGGCGGTGGTCGCGAGGATCGACGGCGACGGCCTGCCGGCGTTCGCCGACGACCTCCATCTCATCGTCGATGGCACCGACAACTTCGAGACCCGGTTCTTCATCAACGACTACGCCGTCGCACGGGGGATGCCCTGGGTGTATGGAGGGGTCATCGGCACGAGCGGCATGTCTCTCACCGTCGTGCCGGGTGAGGGGCCATGCCTGCGTTGCTTGGTGCACGAGATACCCACACGCGAACAGTCTCCCACCGCCGACGTGGCCGGCGTCCTCAACACGGTGGTGGCCGTCATCGGAAGTATCCAGGCCACAGAGGCCATCAAGCTGGTGGTGGATCCCTCCGCTTGCAGCAGGTCACTGCTCGTTCTGGACGTCTGGGATCTCACGTTCGATCGGCTGAACGTACCTCCCGACCCCGAGTGTCCCAGTTGCGGTGGCGGGCGGAGGGCATAGCTCCGGAGGCGCCGGGATGGAGAAAGAGGCGTTAGTACGGACTCTGTTGGGCGAGCTGGCCCCCGTTCTGGTGGCCTTCTCGGGAGGGGTGGATTCCACCGTTCTTCTCAAGCTGGCCCTCGACGAGCTGGGACCCGGCCGCGTGCTGGCGGTGACGGCCCACGGCGACGTGCACACCCAGGAGGAGCTGGCCGCGGCCCGCGAAGCGGCCGCGCGGCTGGGGGCGCGCCACCTGGTCATCCATACGAAGGAGCTTGCCATCCCCGGCTTCGCCACGAATCCGCCCGAGCGTTGTTTTCTCTGTCGGGGGACCATGTACGGGCGGCTTGTCGATATGGCCCGGGCCGAGGGTCTGAAGACCGTGATCGACGGGGTCAACCATGACGACGGCGCCGACTACCGGCCCGGCGTCAGGGCGGCGGCCGCGCGCGGGGTGCGCAGTCCTCTGGCCGAAGCGGGGCTCAGCAAGCAGGAGGTGCGTGCCTTGGGCAAACGGTTGGGTCTCTCCAACTGGGACCTTCCTGCGTCGCCCTGTCTGGCGTCGAGGTTCCCGTACGGCGAAGAGATCACCCCGGCCAAGCTCAGAGCGGTGGCCGATGGCGAGCGCTATCTGAAGACGCTCGGTTTCAGCGACGTCCGCGTGCGCCACCACGGCGACCTCGCACGCGTCGAAGTGAGCGGCGACGACATCGCCAGGGCGGCGGAAGGGTCCATCCGGCGTGGTATCGTTAGTCACCTGCGCGATCTAGGATACGTATACGTGACTCTGGACCTGGGCGGCTTCAGGAGTGGCAGCCTGAACGAGGTACTGGGGACCGGGGCCACGCCGGAGGAGTAGTTATGACCGAACCGACGGCAGCCCAAAGGCTGTCTCGGCTTGCCACGACGGGTAAGACCCTGGCCGCTACTATGGCCCGCGACATGCAGGCCATCAGAGAGAGAGACCCGGCGGCGCGCAGCGATCTCGAGATCGTCACGTGCTACCCAGGGCTCCACGCTCTCTGGCTGCATCGGCTCGCGCACACTCTGTGGAGACGTCAGGTGCCCTTGTTGCCCAGGCTGGTTTCGCAATTCGGCCGTTTTGTGACCGGCATCGAGATCCATCCCGGGGCGACCCTCGGAGAGGGCTTCTTCATCGACCACGGCGCCGGCGTCGTCATAGGCGAGACATCGGAGGTGGGCGAGAACGTCACCGTCTACCAGGGCGTCACTCTGGGAGGCACCGGCAAGGAGTCGGGGAAGCGCCATCCCACCGTTGGCGACAACGTGGTGATAGGAGCGGGCGCCTTCCTGCTTGGGTCTATCAAGGTGGGCGATAACGCCAGGATCGGATCGGGCAGCGTGGTCATACACGATGTCCCATCCAACTCCACGGTGGTAGGCAACCCCGGCAGGCCGGTCATCAGCCGGGGTACCAAGGTCGGGATCCCCGACATCGACTACACGCACCTGCCCGACCCTGTCGCCGAGGCTATGAAGTGTCTGGTAAGACGGGTCGTGCAATTGGAGAACGAGCTGAAGGAGTTGCGCGATACGGTCGCGCAGCCCGGAGAGCTCGCGGCCTCGGGTCCGGTCGCCGGCGAACGCACGGAGCGGTCGGATCTCACTGCCGATCCGGCTTGTGGCTTGGTAAGGACTGATGACGACCCGGGGCGTTGAGCCCGGGGGCTCCCGTTTGGCCGGGGAGCTGAACGAACGTCAGCGCGAGGCGGTGTTTCACACCGGAGGGCCTTTGCTGGTGCTTGCCGGGGCGGGCTCGGGCAAGACCAGGGTGCTCACCTACCGCCTTGCCTATCTCATCGAGAGCGGTCAGGCCAGACCGCACCAGACTCTCGCTATCACTTTCACCAACAAGGCGGCGGGGGAGATGAAGGAGCGAGTAGCCGGGCTCCTGGGGCCTCTCTCGGGGTGGATGTGGGTCTGCACGTTCCATTCGGCCTGCGCGCGCATACTGCGCCAGGATGCTCCTCTGTTGGGGTACCGTCCCAGCTTCACCATCTACGACGAAGACGACTCTACGAGGCTCATCAAGCACTGTCTGGAAGACCTACGTCTGGATATCAAGCGCTTCCCGCCCAAGGGATTGCAGAACCTCATCTCCGACGCCAAGAACAAGCTCATCGATGTGGACGACTTCGGACGGGGCGATCCGGATGCGGTCGGTGCATGGGATGACGGTGGGGTATCTGGGTACGCGGATGTGGCCGCGCAGGTCTACCGGCGCTACCAGGCCCGTCTCCTGGAGCAGAACGCCCTCGACTTCGACGACCTCATCATGCGCGTGGTGGATATCCTTCAGCTCTTTCCGGAGCGATTGGAGTTCTACCGCAATCAGTTCCGTCACGTCTTGGTAGATGAGTATCAAGACACCAACAAGGCTCAGTATCTCCTCGTGAGGCTCCTGACGGAGGAGCACCGGCAGGTGACGGTGGTGGGCGACGACGATCAGTCGGTCTATTCATGGCGTGGCGCCGATATCCGCAACATCCTCAGTTTTGAGGACGACTTCCCCGACACCAAGGTCGTGAAGCTCGAGCAGAACTATCGCTCGTCTACGACCATCCTGGATGCGGCGAACGCGCTGGTGTCTCACAACCGGGGCCGGAAGCCCAAGCACCTGTGGAGCGACCGTGGCGTGGGCGAGCCCGTGGTGGTGATGGAGTGCCGCGACGAGCACGAAGAGGCGCGGCTGGTGTGCGAAGAGATAGTGAAGACTCTCCGTGAACGCCGGGCCTCGGACGTGGCCGTCTTCTACCGGGTCAACGCGCAGTCGCGGGTGCTCGAAGATATGTTGGTGCGCCAGGGCGTCGCGTACCGGGTGGTCGGCGGCACCAAGTTCTACCAGCGAGCCGAGATCAAAGACCTGCTTGCCTACCTCCGGGTGGCCGTCAACAGCACCGACGACCTCTCGCTGCTGAGGGTCATCAACACCCCGCGGCGCGGTCTCGGCGACGTCGCCATAGGGCGGCTTCAGAACTACGCCGGGGAGAGCGAGACCTGCCTGCGGGAAGCCCTGCTCTCCGCGTCCGACATAGCGGGCTTCACCGGGGGGGCGGCGCAGTCGTGCGTGCAACTCGGCGAACTCTTCGCCCAGTGGGGCGCGGCGGCCGGGACTGACACCAAGGTGGCGCGCCTGGTCCGGCGGGTGCTGGACGAGAGCGGTCTCGTCGCCGCCCTCAAAGCTGAGCGGACACTGGAGGCCGAAGGCCGGGTGGAGAATCTGGAGGAGTTCGTGGGAGTCGCGGAGGAGTTCGACCGCCTGAACCCCGAAGGCTCCCTGAGCGACTTCCTGCAGGAGATCAGCCTTTACGCGGACGTCGACAGCCTGGAGGAGGGGCAGGAGGTAGTGACCCTCATGACCCTGCATAATGCGAAGGGTCTGGAATTCCCTGTGGTGTTCATCACCGGCATGGAGGAGGGGCTGTTCCCTCACTCGCGCTCTTTGGACGAACAGCGGCTGGAGGAGGAGCGGCGCCTGTGCTATGTGGGGATCACGCGGGCACGCGACCGCGTCTATCTGTCCCACGCCCGTTCGCGCACGCTGCACGGAGGCGGTGGCTTCAAGCTGCCCAGCCGTTTCTTGAGTGAGATACCCAACGAGTTGGTGCGGTACCGGGAGACCTCGGTGTCCTCCCAGGTCGCCCGCATGAGCCGGCCGGCCCACACGTCTAAGACCGATGCCGGATCCCGGCCCGCGCGGCCGCGCGGGGTAGGCGCGTCGGAGGCCGCGACGATGGCCGCCGGGTTCGCCCCCGGCGACAAAGTGATGCATGCCAAGTTCGGCGAGGGGGTCGTCCTGGGGGTCGAGCCTGGGGCGATCGTGCGGGTGTTCTTTGCCGAACTGGGTGAGCAGAAGCGACTTCTTCTCGAATACGCGCCGCTGAAGCGGCTGTAGTCTTACCTCCAGCGGGTGTGAAGCCCGCATCACATGAGGCATCGGTGGGGCAAAGTGGGACGGTTTGTCAGGCAGTCCCCGGCGCACCGATGGCGTCAATCTTTGCAAGAAATCCTGCATTGCCTAATTCATGCATACTATTATGCACAGCGCTAACGGTCGGCGCGGCTGAGCGACTGAGGTCGACAGAGCTGCCGAAACCGGCCTCGGAACACAAGGAAACGTCTGCTGAGGGGTAGATTTGTGGTAGTGTGGGTCAGAAGTAAATCAAAGTGTTGCGAAGTGGGGCGAAGTGGTGTAGACTCGCGATATGCAACATCCATTGCTATCAGGAGTCGACGAGCACACTATCGATCCCAAGGGGCGGGTAACTCTGCCTGCGCGCTATCGCGAGTACTTCCAGCACGGTGCCGACCTTGTCTGGTTCCCGGAGAGGGAGCCCTGCATCTCCGTCTTTCACCCGGACGCATGGAGAGAATACGACGCGAAGAACATCGAACCTCTCAACACCTTTGAGGATACGGACGCCGAGTGGCGTTTGAGGGAGATCTACGAGAACAGATACTTCGTCGAGCCTGACCGGCAGGGGCGCCTCCTGCTGCCGGCCCAACTGGTGAAGGATCTCGGACTCTCCGGCAAGGCGAGGATCATGGGTGTGAGGACCCATCTGGAGATCTGGGATCCGGGCACATATGAAGAGCGCAAGGCTGAAAGGCGGAGCAAGAATGGGTAGAGCGGCAGCCTCGTTCGTCACGGAGATGGCCATGGCTCATGTACCGGTGCTGACTGAAGAACTGTTCGACATCCTCGACGTGCGCGTAGACAGCCGGGTCGTCGACTGCACCTTTGGCGGCGGCGGTCATGCCGGCGTCATCGCGGCAGACCTTGGGCCGCAAGGGGTGTTGGTGGCGTGCGACCAGGACCCGATAGCGGAAGACTATTACGTCGACTTGAGGCACGAGCTGCGTTGCCGCTCCCGCTTCTACCTGGGCAACTTCGCCGATACGCTGGTCGAGCTGTCGGATAGCGGATTCAAGGCCACTCACATCTACATGGACCTCGGCGTCAGCAGTATGCAGATAGATACTCCCGAGCGGGGGTTCTCATACAGCTACGACGCCCCGCTCGATATGCGGATGGATCCGTCTTTGCCCATCACCGCCGCGGACATCGTGAACAGCTGGCCCGAACAGGCCCTTACGGAGCTCTTCGGCCGGTACGGAGAAGAGCGCTACTCGCGACGGATCGCGCGGGCCATCGTGCACCGGCGGGGCAGGGCGCCCTACAGTCGCACGACCGAACTCGTGGATACGATCAAGACGTCCATTCCCACGCCGGCGCGCTTCGGAGCCGGCAATCCCGCCCGTCGCATATTCCAGGCGCTCCGTATCGAGGTCAACGACGAACTCCGCAGCCTACGGCGCGGGCTCCCCGAGGCGTTCTCGCTGTTGGAGCCCGGCGGGGTGCTCGCGGTAATAAGCTTCCACTCCCTCGAAGACCGGATCGTCAAGGAGTTCTTCGCGGGCAAAGCCAAGGGATGCACCTGTCCGCCGGGGTTCCCCGTGTGCGTGTGCGGCGGCAAGCCTACCGGTGAAGTGCTGACCTCGAAGCCCGTGACGCCCGGGCCGCGTGAGCTGCAGAACAACCCGCGCTCTAGTTCGGCGAAGCTGCGTGCCCTGAGGAGGCTCTGATGCCTACGCCGACACGTAGGGCCTGGATGGACGCGTGGGAGCACGATCTCACGCCCACGCCGGCCGCCCGGCGCAGCGCCGCGCGGGTCGAGGCGCAGATGCACTCGCGCCGTTACTACAGTCGTGAAGCTACGGCGCGCGTACCCGAACCCGTGCGCGAACAGCAGGTGGAGGTCCGGCCCACACCGCCCCAGCTGAAGGTGGCCGCCAAGCGGAGTCCGCACTGGGGCATGGTGATACTCACCCTGATGTTCGCCGGGATCCTCTTGGGAGCTGCAGTGGTGGCTCCTGTGCTTGTCAACTCTGCTGCCACAGGCTTGGAGACCGAGGTGGGCCGGTTGGAGATGGAGCAGACGGCGCTCACCGCCGACACGGCGGCGCTCTCCGCCCAGATCTCGGCGCTGTCTTCGCCACAGAGGGTCGCCGAGCAGGCGATGCGGCTCGGTCTCGGTCCCGCTCAATCGATCCAGCATGTGGAGTTGGCGGGGGGGACGGCAGTCACGGAGGGTGATACGACGGTCGCCGGACGGTGACCATGAGCCGGATGAACAAGCGCCTTGCTCTGTTCATGGGGCTCGCCGTGCTGTTCCTGGTGGCCTTCATGGGCCGGACCTTCTATGTGCAGGTCATCGCGGCTCCCGCTCTGCAGGACAAGGTGGAAGGCCAGTCGGTACGTACCATCACGTTGGAGGCCCCGCGCGGTGTCATCTACGACCGCAACGGAGAGATACTGGCGATCTCGCGCCCCATGGCGACCGTGTATGCCAATCCAAGCCAGGTAGAAGATCCCATCGAGGCGGCTGCGCTGCTGGCTCCAGTGCTCGGCATCGCTGAGGGTGAATTGGTGGAGAAGCTGAACGGCGACACAGTCTTCAGATATCTGGCGCGCCGCATCGACGAAGCGACCGGCGAGAAAGTCGCGGCGCTCGAGCTGAACGGTATCGGCGTGTGTTCGGAATCCAAGCGCGTTTATCCCAAGGGTGCTCTGGCGCCGCAGTTGCTCGGCTTTGTGGGCGGCGATCACTACGAGGGCTTGGCCGGGCTGGAACTTGCATACGACGAGGCACTCTCGGGGCTACCGGGAGAGTCACGCGTGGTGAAAGACCAAGACGGCAACCGGCTCTCCACTGTGTCTGTGAAGGAGGCCGTACCGGGCACACCCATCCACCTCACCATAGATGCCGAGATCCAGTACGAGACCGAGAGGGTGCTGGCTGAGGCGGTAGAGGAGTTCGGAGCGAAAAAGGCGTGCGCGGTGGTCATCGACCCGGGGACGGGGGAGGTCCTAGCGATGGCCAATACTCCTATCTTCGACACCAATCGCTACTCCTCGGCGTCTCTCATGGAGAGCGACCGTCGCAACATGGTGGTCACCGACCAATACGAACCGGGATCGACGTTCAAGATGGTGGCTGTGGCGGCGGCTCTGGAAGAGGGTCTGGTCACACCTGACACGGTGTTCAGACTCGGCAAGACCATCACGGTGTACGACAGAGTGGTGCACGAAGCCCACGACGAGACCACACCGGCCGTTCGCGAGTACACGGTGACCCAGATCCTGTCCAAGTCGTCAAACGTGGGGGCCGTGACTCTGGGGATGCAGGTGGGAAAGAACAAGCTGGTGGACATGATCCTCAAGTTCGGATTCACCAACAAGCTCGGCATAGACTTTCCCAGCGAGGCTCCGGGCCAGATGTTGCCTCCGAAGGATTGGTCGGGAACCACGATCGCCAACGTGCCCATGGGACAGGGCATCGCGGTCTCGCCGCTTCAGTTGGCCGCCGCCTATGCGGCCATCGCGAACGACGGCGTGATGGTGCAGCCCCATCTGGTCAGAGACCGGGGCACGCCGACCACCCGGCAGGTCGTCAGCAAGACCGTGGCCGCCCAGTTGCGGGACATGCTGACCGTCACCGTTGAGGACGGCACAGGCAAACTCGCGGCCGTCCGGGGATACTCGGTGGCCGGCAAGACCGGTACCGCCCAGAAGGTCAAGGAAGAGGGCGGGTACTACGACGACAAGGTCGTCGCCTCCTTTGTCGGCATGGTGCCGGCCGACGCCCCCCGGTTGGTCATCCTGGTCACGGTGGACGAACCGTCCACGCAGCAGTACGGCTCGGCCGTGGCCGCTCCCGCCTTCGCCAAGATCGCCGGTTTTGCATTGAGGCGTCTGGGCGTCGCGCCGACCGTGGCCGACTGAGTCTGCCGGGCGCAGTTCAGGGCGGGTTCGGGGGTCCAGGCGATGATAGAATCCCACTCCGTGAGACTCAGTGACCTCTTTGCCGGTGTCGAAGGCTGGCGCCTGGCGGGCGCGGCCGACGTTGACGTACATGCAGTCTGTTATCGCAGCGACCAGGCCGGTCCCGGGAGTCTCTTCTTCTGCGTCCCGGGCTTCTCGCGTGACGGGCACGAATTCGCTTCCGATGCGGTGGATAGAGGCGCCGTCGCTCTCTGCGTGGAGCGCCTTCTCGACTTACCGGTGGCACAGGCGGTGGTGCCGTCGGTCCGGGCGGTCATGGGGCCGGTGGCTGCGACTTTCTACGGCCACCCCAGCAGGCAACTGATGACCGTAGGCATAACCGGCACCAACGGCAAGACGACGTCGGCTTTCCTGACGGCCCACCTGCTGGAAAGCGCGGGGCTGCAGTCGGGGTTGATGGGCACTGTGGAGCGCAGGGTAGGAGGCCGGGTGTTGCCCGCGGGACGCACGACCCCTGAGGCGCTCGACATCCAGCGCGACCTGGCGCAGATGGTGCGCGAGGGAGATCAGGCGCTGGTCATGGAGGTGTCTTCGCACGCGCTCGACTTGGGCCGGGCGGCGGGCATCGATTTCCGGGCGGTGGCCTTCACCAACCTGTCGCAGGACCACCTCGATTATCACAAGACCCTCGAAGAGTACTTCGCGGCCAAATGCCGGCTCTTTCTGGACGAGGAGTTCTCGGCCGGCGAGCCTGTGGCCGTGATCAACGTCGCAGACCCGTACGGCCGCGAGTTGGCCGCCCGGTGCCCTTCGCGGCGCGTCATCAGCCTCTCGGCGTCGAAGCCCGCCCCCGACTGGGGTCCGGCCGACATGGAGTGGAGCGACTACAGATTCGACCGAGGCCGGACGCGGGGTACGCTGGTGCTTCGCGGGCGTGCGCTCGAGCGCCTGAATGGATCGCCTGCCGGCGCAGGTGACGGAGCAGAGGTGCGGCTCGACGTGGAGACCCCTCTCGTGGGCGCCTTCAACGTGGCCAACACACTCACTGCGTTGGGCATCGGCCTCGGTCTGGGACTCGACCTGGAAGCGATGGTGGCGGCCGCGAAGGAGTTCCGGGGTGTCCCGGGGCGCATGGAAGGGGTGGATGCCGGTCAGGACTTCACCGTACTCGTCGACTACGCACACACTCCCGATTCGGTGCGCAACGTACTGCAGACGGCTCGTGGTATCACCCAGGGCAGACTGATAGCGGTGGTCGGCTGCGGCGGGGACCGGGATCGGGGCAAGCGGCCGCTCATGGGCCGGGAGGCCGAGGTGGCCGCCGACCTGGTGATAGTCACATCTGACAACCCTCGCAGCGAAGACCCCCTTGCCATCATCGCCGACATCATGGCCGGGCTCGAGTCACCTGGTGCAGCGAGAGTGGAGCCCGACCGGCGCGCAGCCATCGGCATGGCGGTGACTGAAGCGCGGAGCGGAGATGTGGTGATGATCCTGGGCAAGGGCCACGAATCGGGTCAGGAGTTTGCGCACGAGACGCTGCCTTTCGACGACAGAGTCGTGGCCCGCGAGGCCCTGGCCGCACTGAGAGGCAGAGAGGGATGATCCCCCTCACGGCGGAAGAGGCGGGGCGGGCGCTCGGCCTGGCGCCGCTGGCCGGCGACGTGTGCGGTATCAGCATCGATAGCCGCACGATCCGCGAGGGTGACCTCTTCGTCGCATTGTGTGGGGAACGCTTCGATGGTCATGTATTCGTAGACCAGGCTCTGCGGGCCGGGGCGTCGGGGGCCGTCGTGCTGAGAGGCACGGTGGCCGAGGGAGGTCCACTGTACGAAGTGGACGATACCCTGGATGCTCTGTGGGCGCTTGCCAGATCGGTGCGGTTGAGATCGCGCGCTACTGTGTTCGCCGTCACGGGCAGCGCAGGCAAGACCAGCACCAAGGACCTGCTGGCAGCTATGGTGGGGCGTGTACGCCGAGTGGTGGCTACCTCTGCCAACCAGAACAACGAGGTGGGAGTGCCTCTCACGCTGCTTTCCATAGAGCCTACGACCGAGGCTGTGGTGGTCGAGATGGGCATGCGGGGACGGGGACAGATCGCGGCGCTGGCGGAAGTGGCTCTGCCTGACGTGGGGGTGATCACCAACATCCATCCAGTACATCTTGAGCTTTTGGGCACCCTGGAAGCTATTGCTCAAGCAAAGGCTGAGCTTGTGCGGGGGCTGCGGCCGGACGGCACGGGGGTGATCCCTGCCGATTGCTCCGTGTTGCAGCCATACGCAAGGGACTCAGCTCGCCGGCTGGTGACATGGGGCGGTGGATCGGGGCCGGTCGTCGCGGATGTGACGGGTACGTTGGACGTCCGCGGAGGTGAGACTGGATGCGCACTTCACCTTTGCTGGCCTGGGGGTGAAGTCGAGATTGAGACTCCCGCCATGCCCGAGCACGCCGTGGCTAACGCTGTGGCCGCCGCGGCTGCGTGCTACGCGGCGGGTCTGCCCGTGGAGGAGTGCGCCAAGGGTATCGCGGGGGCTCGTTTGAGCGCCGGCCGGGGCGAGATGTTGCACTGTGGTGGATTGTGGCTCATCGACGACACCTACAACGCGAACCCGGCCGCGGTGCGGGCGGCTCTGGACCATCTCATGCGGGCGGCCGGCGCAAGGGGCGGGCGGCCTGTCGCGGTGCTCGGAGACATGCTCGAACTGGGCCCGGAGGCTGAGGCGTACCACGAGGAAGCGGGCGCATATGCAGCTGCCGTGGGCGTGAAGTCGTTGTGGGGGGTGGGGCCGCTCGCTCGGGCCACGGCCCAGGGTTTTCAGGCGGCCTGGGAGGCAAAAACCGGCTGCGAAGGCGAATGGGCTAGAGGACATGTGGGGTCGTCTGAGGAAACATCTACTATCGCGGCCGGTCTGCGCGAGGGAGACGTCGTGCTTTTCAAGGGATCGCGTGGCATGCACCTCGAGAAGATGGTGCAGTGGGTCGTGGAGGAGGCGGAGGCCGGGCGCTGGAGTTCGCGAGGCACCGCCGCCTGTACTGAGGATGAGGCGAAGGAGATTCGGTAGTGCTGAGACTGCTTTCGGCGACGCTCGTGGCCTTGGTCATCGGCATGGTAGCGGGCCCCCGCTTCATTCGGTGGCTTGGTCGGCGTGGCATCGGCCAGAACATCCGGGAGAGCGGCCCGGAGAGCCATAGCACCAAGCAGGGCACTCCGACCATGGGTGGTGTGTTGATCCTCGTCGCGGCGCTCGTCCCGTATTTCATCTTCGCCACCAAGACCGTGCCCAGTCTGGTGGTGGTCATTCTGGCCCTCGGCTCCGGTTTGATCGGGTTCGCCGATGATCTCATCAGCCAACGACGACAGCGCTCACTCGGCCTCAGTGGCAAGGTCAAACTGCTGGCCCAGGTCCCGCTGGTGGGGGTCGCGGTGTGGCTCGCTCTGGAGTATGGGGGGGTGGATACGCGCCTGAGCGTGCCGTTCGTACGCGAGGGCTTGGACATCAGCTGGTTCTACTATCCGTTCGCCTTCCTGCTGATCGCGGGGTTCTCGCACGCACTCAATCTCACCGACGGATTGGACGGACTGGCCGCCGGTACGGGAGGCATAGCACTGTTCGCGTTCGCCGGGATCGCCTTTCTCCAGGGTGAGCTCGATCTCGCCATATTGGGCGCCTGCATGACGGGCGCGTCGGTAGGCTTTCTTTGGTACAACACGCACCCGGCGACCGTCTTCATGGGAGATACGGGGTCGCTTGCTCTTGGCGCCGGCCTGGCCGGCATGGCGGTCGCGACCAACATGGAGCTGCTCTGCCTCCTTATCGGGGGGCTGTTTGTCATCGAGGCGTTGAGCGTGACCATTCAAGTGCTCAGCTTCCGTCTGTTCCACCGCCGCGTCTTCCTCATGGCGCCTATCCATCATCATTTCGAGCTCAAGGGCTGGTCGGAGACGAAGATCATCGTCCGCTTCTGGATAGTGTCGGCCATTCTGGCTGCGGCCGGTTTCGCACTCTATTACCTCAGCAACACCCGCCTCTGAGACGCACCTTGGCTTCGGAGAGAGATATATCGGGCGAAGGGATGGCCGCGGGGACTGGGCTGCCGGGTGCAGTACGGCGCATCCTCGTCTTGGGGGCCAGCCGGTCGGGTGTGAGTGCGGCAATGGCCGTCGCGGGGCTGGGGTTGGAGGTGTTGTTGAGCGATCGCCGGGGTCCCGAATCACTCCCCGGTCTTGCAGATGCTGAGAGCGCCGGTGTCAGGTTCGTGCCCGAAGAGACGCTGACGACCGACTGGCCCAGGCCGGACTTGGTGATCAAGAGCCCGGGAGTCCCCGGCGAGGCGGCGCCTGTGCAACAGGCCCGCGAGCAGGGAGTGCCGGTGTGGAGCGAGCTCGAGCTGGCCTACGCCCTGTTCCCCAACCCCTTCAACGCCATCACCGGCACCAATGGCAAGACCACTACCACGGCTCTCTTGGGCCATCTTCTCGCCACTGCGGGCCGGCGGGTCCGGGTGCTCGGCAACATAGGGGTGGCTGTGACCTCGGTCGTGGGAGAGATCGCGCCCGATGAGGAACTCGTGGTGGAAGTTTCGAGCTTCCAGCTGGAGGACGTGCACGCGTTCCGGCCGGCAACCGGCATCTTTCTCAACCTCACCCCCGACCACCTCGATCGCCACGGGACCATGGAACGGTATCTGGCCTGCAAGGCCAATCTCTTCCGCAATCAGGGCGAAGAGGACGTGGCCGTCCTCAACCTGGCCGACGGCGCCGTGGCCGCTCTGGGGGTCGCATTGGCCTCCCGCCCGGGTGGTCCCCGCGTGGATTTCTTCTCCACGGGGCGCTCGGGAGCCGTCGCGGTGCCTGCGGGCGCCGAGCCAGGTGTTGGGCCGGGTGCCGGTCATGGTGTCACGGTGTCCGCGCGGCCGGTGTCTTGGGTGGAGTCGGGCTGGATGTATCTGCGCGAAGAGCGGGTGCTTCCCGTGCGCGAGATCCAACTGCCCGGGATACACAACCTCGAGAACTGTCTCGCGGCGGGCACGGCCGCGTTGGCCCGAGGTCTCGATCCGGGCGCCGTCGCGGCCGGGCTGCGGACGTTCACCGGGGTGCCTCACCGGCTCGAGAAGGCAGGAATGGTGCGGGGCGTGACGTATGTCAACGACAGCAAAGCAACCAACGTGGAGGCCACCCTCACCGCCTTGAACGCGTACTCTGAAAGAACGCATCTGATCCTGGGAGGACGCGACAAGGCTTCCGACTACCGTCCTGTCGCACGCGCCTGTGCCCGTGGATGCAAGGCGGTCTATCTCATCGGCGAAGCCACACCTCTTATCCAAGAGGCGTTCGCGGAGGTCCGTGAGCGGGAGGGGGTCGCGGGGGTCCCTGAGCCTCAGGTGCACGGCGATCTGCAGACCGCGGTGGAGGCCGCCGCAAGGGCCGCCGTTCCCGGTGACGTCGTCCTGCTCGCTCCCGCCTGCGCCAGCTTCGACCAGTATTCGAGCTTCGAAGAACGCGGAGAGCATTTCCGCGCCTTGGTCGATCTCGTGGCTGCGAGGGCGTCATGAGCCACACGGCCGTCCGGGGAGCCGGCATTCGGCCGCGGCGGGTGGCGGCCCCTTCCTGGGAGTGGGATGGCAGCACCGGCGTCACCCTGAAGCAGGCTGCTCCCGCCGCCTATCGTCTGGTGTGGTTGTCGATGTTGTTGCTCCTGGCCGGCGGTCTGTGCACGGTGCTCTCGGTGTCGGTCGCGGAAGGGCTCACGGGTGGTGACAGGTATGAGTACTTCCGTCCGCAGGCCATAGCGGCTGCTATCGGTCTTCTCCTGCTGGTCGGAATCTCCAGGCTGGACTACCGCAGGTTGCGGGCCTTCTCCATGTTCTTTCTGGGTCTGATCGCGCTCTTTCTAGTGCTTGTTCACGTCCCTCAGTTCGGAGCCAGCGAGGGCGGCTCGGCCAGCTGGTTCGTGCTGGGCCCTCTCAATTTTCAGCCCTCCGAGTTTGCCAAGCTGGCCGTGATCATGGCCGGAGCGCATCTACTCTCCATGCGCAAGGTCCATCCCGGCGATTTTGCGTCGTACATGCTGCCCTTCGGACTGATAGGCCTGGGGGCATGCGGCCTGGTGGTGCTCGAGGGAGATCTTGGCACGGCTGTCATCATGGCCGGGCTCGTACTCGGCCTGCTCTGGCTCGCCGGCATGAAGGGCGGGCAGTGGTTGCTCGTGGCCGGGACGATGACCGCGGCCGCGGCCGGGCTCATATTCTCGAACGCCGAGCGGATGAGCCGCATCTTCTCTTTCATCGATCCGTCGGCCGATCCTCAAGGCTCGAGTTACCAGCTCTGGCAGTCGCTGATGGCTCTGGGTCGCGGGGGTTGGTTCGGTGTCGGCCCGGGAGAGAGCGTTCAGAAGTATCAGTACCTTCCCAAAGCACACACCGACATGATCTACAGCATCCTCGGTGAGGAGTTCGGGCTCCTGGGCGCCGGGTTGGTGCTCCTGCTGTTCGGCGTTTTCGCGATGTCGTGTTGGCGGCTCGCCAGGCAGTGCACCGATCCCATGGGCAAGTACCTCATCGCCGGGTGCGGTATGCTCGTCACGCTGCAGGCGGTCGTCAACATCGGCGGGGTCATCGGGGCGCTTCCGCTGACAGGGGTGCCTCTGCCCTTCATCAGCTACGGCCGCAGTAGCCTGCTTGCGATGTTGATGGCGGTCGGTCTGATCCTGGCCGTCGCAAGGCGAGCCACGATCGGGCCGGCGCCTGCTCGGGCAGTGAGGTACGACAATGCCAAGTACGACAATGTCACGCGTATTGATCGCCGGCGGCGGAACGGCGGGCCACGTGGTGCCCGCCCTGGCGTTAGCTGACGTCCTTTCGAGCCGGGGCTGCCAGGTAGCCTTCTGTGGCACAGGGCGGGGCATGGAGAAAGACTTGGTCCCGCGGGCCGGATACTCTTTCTCTGCCGTCCGCATCCGTGGATTCACCCGCAAGCTCGGGCTCTCTACTCTGCAGACTCTCGCGTCGATCCCCGTGGCGGGGGTAGACGCCTGGAGGGTGCTCCGCGAGGTCCGTCCGGATTGCGTGGTGGGTGTGGGAGCCTACGCCTCCGGACCGGTGGTGGCCGAGGCGGCCGTGCGCGGCATCCCCACGGTGGCTGTAGAGATGGATTCGCACATGGGGTGGACCAACAACATACTCAGCCGTCTGGTCGACAGAGTGTGTCTATCTTTTCCCGATGCGGGGCGGACCGGCCCCAAGTACGTGTACACGGGCCGCCCGCTGCGTCCTGCGTTGCTCTCCGCCACTCGGGATGCGGGGTTGGCCCGCTTCGAGTTGGACAAAGACCGGCAGGTGCTGCTGGTCTTTGGTGGCAGCCTGGGGGCGCACACGCTCAATCAGGCGACGGTGGGCGCCTTCGCGGGTATCCAGACCCCGTTTCAGATACTCCACGTGACCGGCGAGCGAGAGTACGTCGAGGTGGCGGCTGCGCTCGAGCGGCCGGGGGCGAACCCGTCCTATCAGGCGTTCGCCTTTCTGGACGATTTCCCCCTGGCGTTGGCGGCGGCGGATGCGGTGGTGTCCCGGGCGGGAGGATCGGTGGCCGAGATACTGGCGAGAGGGCTCCCGTCTCTGCTGGTACCGTACCCCTTGGCTACCGGCGATCATCAGACCGTCAATGCCCGCACCGTCAGGGATGCCGGAGCGGCGTTGCTGGTGGCCGACTCGGAACTCGACGCGGGTAAGTTGGCGGAGTCCGTCGCCCGACTCCTCGATGCGGAGACGAACGACAGTATGCGGAAGGCGGCGCTGGGATTGGCTCGACCGGACGCGACCGACCGCATCGCCGATGTCGTAGTAGAATTGGTCGCCGCTCGTAGAGCGCGTGCCAGCAGACCATCATGACTGGATCAGCCATCGACACCACCACCATCGCAGCGCCTGAAGGGCTGCAGAGCATCCACTTCATCGGGATCGGCGGAGCCGGCATGAGCGGCATCGCCATGGTCCTCCGCAGCAGGGGTTACGAGGTCACCGGGTCCGATCTCAAGGCCTCTCGGTACACAGCGCTGGTCGAGATGGCCGGCGTTCCGGTGAAGATAGGGCACAGGGCCGCCAATCTCGACCACCCCGACGTGGTGGTCATCTCCTCGGCCATCCCGGCGCACAACGTGGAGCTCCGCGAGGCCCATCGCCGGGGGATCCTGGTGGTGAAGAGGGCGCAGGCTCTGGCCTGGCTCATGCAGTCGGGCCGGGGCATCGCGGTATGCGGCACCCACGGCAAGACCACCACTACCTCCATGATCAGCCGCGCGCTGGTCGACAGCGGCGCCGACCCCACGTTCCTCGTTGGCGGCGAACTCAACGACCTTGGCTCCAACGCCAGACACGGCGCCGGTGACTTCGTGGTGTGTGAGGCCGACGAGTCCGATGGCTCACTCCTGCTCCTGAGGCCCGAGGTAGCGGTTCTCACCAACATGGAACTCGACCATCACAGTCACTACCTGCATATAGAAGACGTGGAGAAGGTCTTCCGGGCCTTCGTGGACTGCCTACCCGATGATGGGCTCCTGGTCCATTGTGCCGAAGACCCTCGGGTGTCGGGCCTAGCCGCGTCGGCCCGTTGTCGCACGTCTTCGTACGCGATCGACGCCCCGGCCGACTACGGAGTGCGCGAGCTGGTCTTGGGCCACCCTGGTAGCTCCTTCGAGGTCTGGAGCCAAGACCGTCGGCTCGCTTCGGTGACTCTGCAGGTGCCCGGGAGGCATAACGTGCTGAACGCGCTTGCCTGCTTCGCCACGCTGACCGAACTGGGCCTACCTCCCGAGCCGGTCGTAGCGGCGCTCGGGTCGTTCACGGGAGCAGTGCGGAGGTTCCAGTGGAAAGGCGAGCGCGACGGCGTCACAGTCGTCGACGACTACGCTCATCACCCCACGGAGCTCCAAGCCACACTGCGCGCAGCCCGCGAAGGTGGCTGGACGCGGGTCATAGCGGTCTTTCAACCCCATCTGTACTCTCGTACCGAATACCTGCAGAGGGAGTTCGCTGAAGCGCTCCTCGAGGCCGACGTGGCTGTGGTCACCGACGTCTACGGAGCTCGCGAAGAGCCCTGGCCCGGGGTGAGCGGAAAGCTGATAGTAGACAGCATGCTTGCCATGGCGAAGCGCACGCCGGTGGCCTATCTGCCGCGTCTCAACTCCGTGGTCGATTACCTGCGCCACGTGACCGCGCCGGGGGACTTGGTGCTCACACTGGGGGCAGGCGACATCCACCGGGTGGGCGAGCGTTTTCTGGCCTCTGTCTGACTCGGGTACGACGATGTCTTCTCTCACCTCCCTCATCCAGGAGTTGCGCGCCCTTGAGGGCGTGCGCGTGTGGGTGGATGCGCCCTTGGCGCCCTTCACCACCATCGGCACGGGAGGTAAGGCGGACCTTCTTGCGACTGTCATCGATGCCGAAAGCCTCGTGGCCACTCTGAGTGCTGTCGAAGCTCATGGGGCTTCCTGGGTGACCCTCGGGGCCGGCTCCAACTTCCTGGTGGCCGACGACGGTTACCCGGGAGTGGTCATCAAGTTGGACGACAGCTTCTCGTACGTGCAGGGTGTCCCGCCGGTCCCGGCCTCAGGAGCGGAGCCGGTATCCATCGTGGTGGGCGCGGGGCTGTCGTTGGCGCGTTTGGCCACGCTCGTGGCCGAGGCGGGGCTTTCGGGACTCGAATTCGCCTGCGGCATACCGGGATCGGTGGGTGGCGGGATCGCCATGAACGCGGGTGCGTACGGATGCTGCATGGCCGATATAGTGGAGGCGGTCGAGATGGTCACGGCATCGGGGGCCGGCTGGCGCTCCACCCAGGACATCCACTGGGGCTACCGGTCCTGCCGCCTGCCCGGGCAGGTGATCGTCACAGCCATCCGCTTCAAGCTCGTGCCGGGCGATCCGGCCGTCATCACCGAAAGGCAGAGAGAGATCCTGCGCAAACGTCGCGCGGTACAGCCCCAAGGGGTCCGCACTTTCGGCAGCACGTTCAAAAACCCCTCGGGCGGGGCGGCCGGGAGGCTCATCGAGGCCGCCGGGCTCAAAGGAGTGCGGCAGGGCGGCGCCGAAATATCCAGGGTACATGCCAACTTCGTGGTGAACCTGGGAGAGGCGACGACTGCGGATGTGCTTGTCCTCATGAATCTTATGCGCGCAGAGGTCCTGCGTACGAGCGGAGTGCTGCTCGAGCCTGAGGTGAAGCTCCTCGGTGCGGACTTCCCCTGGGAGTCGCCGGCCACTCATCTTGGAAGGCCTTCAGAGGCCGATGGATAACCGCATCCGAGACCGGCGCCGTTCTGTGACCCGGCAGAAGGGCCGGCGGCGAAGTAGTCTCGTGCTGGTGGCCCTTCTGGTTCTCGCTGCTCTGGGCGCCTTCCTGTGGTTGCGGTCTTCAGACGTCTTTGCGGTGAGGGAGATCACGGCGACCGCTACGCAGAGTGTCAGCAAAGAAGATGTAGCCGAGGTCACGTCGGTTGCGGTGGGAGAGAATCTCCTCAAGCTCTCCACCCAAGAGATCGAGCAGGCCCTCCTCGCTTTGCCCTATGTCCGCTGTGCGAAGGTGTACCGCGAGTTTCCCAACACGCTTACGGTGCGGCTTGAGGAGTATGAGCCCGTAGCGCGGCTCAAGGGCGCCGGCGATGTGACGTGGCTTATCGCCGACGACGGTAGGGTCCTCGAGAAGGCGAAGGCTCCAAGGGGAATCAATCTCCCCCTCATCGTCTCGCCTACATCCATTGCCGCGGTCGCCGGAGATTCGGTCTTGAGCACGGTCACGGGAGCTCTGTTGTTGATAGATCTCCTTGGAGTCGAGGAACTTTCGGAAGGTCTGCCGAAGGTCAGCCAGATCGACCTCGCTTCCTCGGGTGGGCTGACGCTTAGTCTGGAGGGCGGCGCCGAGCTGCGTCTGGGTGAACCCATCCGGCTCGATGACAAGTTGAGGGTTGCCGCGACCATGATGAAGCAACACTTGAGGTCTGAGGAGCAGATCGAATATGTGGACGTGAGCGTCCCGGAGAGGGTGGCTGTCAAGGCCAAATGAAAGTGCTATTGTGCCTTTTAGGAGGATATCGCGGGAATGAGACGTACTGCTCTCGGAGTGAAGTAAAGACTGAGGGCTTCTCGCAAAGGCTCAAGTTGGAGTCCTGTGATTCGATGATTCTGGAGGTTCGAGTACCATGAGCGACACGGGATCCGGCTACCTTGCGGTGATCAAGGTCGTGGGGGTCGGCGGTGGCGGCACCAATGCCGTGAACCGCATGGTCGACGCCGGGCTCAGAGGGGTGGAGTTCATCGCTGTCAACACCGATGCCCAGGCGCTCCTGATGTGCGACGCCGATGTGAAGTTGCACATCGGAGCCAAAGTCACGAGGGGGTTGGGAGCCGGGGCCAACCCGGAGGTCGGGCGAGAGGCGGCCGAAGAGAGCCGCGACGAGATCCGCGAGGCGCTCAAGGGCGCGGACATGGTGTTCGTCACCGCCGGCAAGGGTGGCGGCACGGGTACCGGCGGTGCACCGGTGATCGCCGAGCTGGCCCGCGAGATCGGGGCGCTGACGGTCGGAGTGGTCACCAAGCCCTTCACGTTCGAGGGCAGGAAGCGCGCCAGTCAAGCCGAGGCGGGCATCGAAGCGCTCTCCAAAAAAGTGGATACACTCATCATCATCCCCAACGACCGGCTGTTACAGGTCGTTGAAAAGAAGACGTCCATCATCGAGGCGTTCAAGGTAGCCGACGACGTGCTGCGCCAGGGAGTCCAGGGCATCACCGATCTCATCACGGTGCCGGGTCTCATCAACCTCGATTTCGCCGATGTCCGCACCATCATGCAGGACACCGGTTCGGCGTTGATGGGCATCGGGGTGGCGAGTGGCGAGAACCGCGGTGTCGAAGCGGCCAAGCTGGCCATCACATCGCCTCTGCTGGAGTCGTCCATCGAGGGAGCAACGGGTATCTTGCTCAATGTCAGCGGTGGCGCGGACATGGGGTTGTTCGAGGTGAACGAAGCGGCCGAGGTCATCGCCAACGCTGCCGATGTCGAGGCCAACGTCATCTTCGGCGCGGTCCTCGACGAGTCGCTGGGCGATCAGATGAGGGTCACGGTCATAGCGACCGGCTTCAACGACCTTAATCGCAGAAGGGCGGCCCTTGAGAGGTCCATGGAGAGAACCGGCGAGATGCCCGTCGCGGGTGCGGTTGAGAGTCCGGCCGAGCAGGGCACGCCGCGGCAGCCCGCTGAGGTGGGAGACCTGCTCCCACAGACGCCCAACACCTTCGAGATGGATGACGACATCCTCGACATCCCGCCGTTCCTGCGCGACAAGCAGTAGCAGCCGGGCGTACCGGCCATCCGCATGAGTGGGAGCGAAGACCGCGGAGACCTCCAAACGGTGCTCGCCGCGCGCATCGATCCCGGGGCACGGTCGCGTATCTCTGCCCAGGAGTTCGACGGCATCCCTTGCCTCGAGATCAGTCTACCCCGGCCGTTTAGGGCGCTCTTCACCACCCGTATCGGCGGGGTCAGTAGCGGAGTCTTCGAGTCGCTCAACCTGTCGCCGTACTCCGAGGACGATCCGGCTGCCGTAGAGCGGAACCGGGCCAGGATCGCCGGCCTGATAGGACGGCGCCTCGTCAGTCCTGCGCAGGCGCATGGACTGCGGGTCGTCGGGGCGGCTGAGTATGTCCAAGAAGACCACGGGAGTCCCTGCGATGGACTCACCGTGCATTGCGAGATCGACAAGGAGCTGGCTGCCCTGCTGTTGTTCGCGGACTGCGTGCCGGTGGTGCTCTGTGGGGAGATGGACATGGCCGTGGTGCACGCGGGGTGGCGCGGCCTGCTGGGAGGAGTCATACAGCAGGCGGGACGGTCGCTCATGGGCATGCCGGGCACGGCGGTCATCGGACCGAGTATCGGTCCATGCTGCTTCGCAGTAGACGACGAGGTGGCCTCTGCGTTCGCCGGACGTTTTGGCCCCGACGTGGTTGCCGGTGCACCCGATGGGGCACGACCCCGGGTGGATCTGTGGGCTGCGGCTGCGAAGGCGGTCGAGGAGTTGAATATCCATCCCAGCCAAGTCGTGAATCCCCGTATCTGCACCTCGTGCAATACCGACCTCTTCTTCTCGTACCGGGCGGAGGGCCCGGTGACCGGCCGTCATGGATGTCTGGGTTGGGTATCGTCTGGATGAACGTCACGCACGGACAAGTACGAGCCAACTTCGAAGTGGTCGGCGACCGCGTCGCTCAGGCCCTCGCGCGCAGCGGCCGCACATCGCCGCCGCGGGTGCTCGTGGCCTCAAAGTATCTCTCGGCCGACGAGATGGGCGTACTGCACGAGGCAGGAATCCATCTGGTGGGGGAGAACAGGGCAGATGAGTTGGAGAAGAAATGGCGGAAGTGGAACGAGGTTTTTGAGTTCCACTTCATCGGGCACCTGCAGAGCCGGAAGGTTCGGCAGGTCTTGCCGTATGTCAGCCTGATCCACTCCGTGGATTCCATATCGTTGGTCGAGGAGTTGGACAGGAGGACGGAGTCGGAGGTGAAGGTGCTGTTGGAGGTCAACGTAGCCGGGGAAGAAAGCAAGTATGGTATCCTGCCCGAGGCTGCGGAGGCTTTTCTGGAGCGGGCTGCGGCCTATCGGAGGATCGTGTTTGTGGGACTTATGACCATGGCTCCTCTGGTGGACGATCCGGAGGCGGCAAGGCCGCACTTCCGGGGTCTGCGGGAGCTTCGTGACCGACTGGCCACAGCATTCACCGGCCGCTACGGAATCACCGAACTGTCAATGGGGATGAGCAACGACTTTGAGGTGGCCGTAGAAGAAGGCGCGACCATAGTGAGGGTGGGGAGCGCGCTGTTCTCGAGCGGACAAGGAGGGTAGTGATATGGCTGGTATGTGGCACAAGACGCTCGTGTACTTCGGCCTCGCCGACGAGGACGACGAAGACTACTACGAAGATGAGACTCTGAGTACTCGCCCTGATGTCGAACCCGTCTACAGAGATCGAGGGCGCTCGACGGTGAAGAAGGTAGACCGCAACAACCGCAGGCGGCAATCGAGCGACTTCGACGATATCTTCGCCGACGACCCATACCGCGACCAGCGCCAGCCCTCCGGCGCGGCTCGTGGTGGTGGCGGGACCGTCAGGCCTCTGCCGACCCTGGTCGAGCAACCCCAGGTGCGGGTGCACCTCGTTATGCCCAAGAACTTCAACGACGCTCAGGTGATCGCCGACAAGTTCAAGGGCGACATCCCCGTTATCCTCAATCTCCAGTCCAGCGAGACCGAACTGGCCAAGCGGCTCATCGATTTCGCAAGCGGCCTCACCTACGCGTTGGATGGCGGCATGCAGCGGGTGGCCGACAAGGTCTTCTTGCTCACGCCGAAGAACGTGGAGGTATCCGCCGAGGAGCGCCAACGCATGTTGGAGAAAGGCTTCTTCAATCAGTTCTAGCGGACTGCAGACCTGCCTTGAGGCGATCGTATGAGACGCGCGGTCGGCATCGTAGGCCGGGGGAGGATAGCCTGCGCGCTCCTTGACGATCCGTCGGTCGCTACGGCCGAACGGGCCGGCACCTACATCATCGACACGACTCCAGACGAGTGCACTGAAGCCGTTGGATCTCTGCAGCCGTTTCTCACGGGTGAGGAGATCTCGGTGGTCACGGCGGTACCGGGCCTGAGCCTCACCGAGCTACGCCAGATGGTGGGTCCCGGACCGGTCCTCTTCAGGGCCGTCGCTCGTGCCGGGAGTGAAAAAGGCGGGGGCGTCATCGTGGTCTGCCCAGAGCAGGGCCGGGCGACGGATGTCCCGGCAGCGGTCGTAGAACTGCTCGAGATCGCAGGGTCTGTTGAAGTCGTGGCCGAGGAGATGCTGGGCATGGCTGCAGCGGTCGTCGATGCTGCGGCCGACTCTGTCCTTCTCGCGATGAAAGGCATGGAAGAAGGGGCTGTGCAGGCAGGTCTGACGCGCAGCACGGCGGAGGCCTTGGTGCGCCAGACGGCGCTTGCCACCGCGGTTCTACTGGCAGACCATCCGGGGTCTCCTGCCGATCTCAAAGATCAGGTCGCGTCGCCGGGAGGTACGACCATCTCGGGCTTGGCGGCTCTTGAAGAGCGGGCGGTGCGTGGGGTTTTCATCAAGGCGGTCCTGCGCGCGGCCGGCAAGGAACCGGCCACGCGCGCCGCAGGCGGGGTCACCGTGACTGAATAGTGGGAGATGACGTTCATGGACACTCATAGGAGCGGGCCAAACCCGTATGAAGGGAGCGAGAAGTGAAGATCACCCCTCTCGATATCCGTCGTAAGGAATTCAAGCGTTCCATGCGCGGCTACTCCGACGAGGAGGTCGACATCTTCCTCGACCAGGTGGCCGACGAGTTCGAGCGCATCTTCCAGGAGAACATGGAGTTGCAGGACCGCCTCCAACGGCTCGACGAACAGATCGCCGGTCATGCTCAGTTGAAGGATGCACTGGAGAAGACTCTCGTCTCGGCTCAGATCCAGGCCGAGGAGCTCAGGAGTAATGCTCGCAAAGAGAGCGAGCTGATCCTCAGGGATGCGGAGCTCAAGGCCAGAGGGGTAGTGAGCGCGTCTTACGGTGAGACCCAAAAGACTCAGCAGGCCCTTGTTCAACTCAAGCTCTTGGAAGAGGACTTCCGCATCAAGTTCCGGGCTCTGTTGGAGGGTTATCTGAGGCTGGTGAACGAGGCTCCCCTAGCGGTGACCGCGGCGGAGCCGGCGTCTCATGATGCCGCTGAGGCACAGGTCGAACCGGATGCGGAGCCCGTCGTGGCGCTCGCGGCTGAGTGTGGGGCTCCCTCGGAGTTCGAGGCTCCGGAGGCCAAGGCGCCGGGATTCGAGGCTCCGGAGGCCGAGACGCCTGCGCCGGCTCCCGAGCCGCCGGTGTCGGCTTTCGTCCCGCCGCCTGCGCCCGCTCCCGAGCCGCCCTCTGCGGCCGCTGAGCAACCGATTTTCAGGCCCGTGCCTCCGCCTTCCCCAGGCGCAGCAGCAGCGGGCGCAGCAGCAGCGGGCGCCGCGGCCGCAGGCCCGTTGTCCTCAGGCCCGGCAGCGCCTCGACAGAGCGCGTTCGAAGAACGGTGGCCCGTCGAGGGGCTCGATGAGGACACTGCCACAGACGAGATCCCCACCGCTGAGGTCGAGGTGGCGCTGGACGGGGCTACCGTCGAAAGTGACCTTGGGATCGAGGCGCCCGGCGGAGACACAACTAAAGAGACCGACCTCCTGCACGGCTTCTTCTTCGGGCGCCGCGTGGACGATGTGGACGACACGTTCCCAGGCGAGGATGGCATCAAGAAAGACAAGACGCGCGACTTTGAGTGGTGATGACCAGTCGCCCGGCCAGGCCGAGATAGGGCCGGCCATACGCGTCGGTACCGATGCACTGTTGGTGGGCGTCCGGGTAAGTCCCTCGGCGCGTCGCACGGTGCTGCGCGGGTTGTACGGCGACCGGCTCAAGGTGGCGGTGAGCGCCCCGCCGGAAGACAACCGGGCCAATCAAGCTCTCACAGAGGTCCTGGCCGGATGGCTGGGGCTCCGTCGGGAAGATGTCCGCATCGAAGCCGGCCACGCCAGCCGGGATAAGGTGGTAGCCTTCGCGGGGATAAGTGAGGCGCAACTGCGGAGCAAGCTGGCCCGGTTGCTGGAGGCAGACCGGCGCTAGCGTGGGAGCGGGTCAGTGGACTGCGAGGCTGTGAAGCGGCGGCTTCTTGATGAACGGGAACGGCTGGCTCGTGAATTGGAGGGGCTGGACCGGGATCTGTCGGAATCTTTGGAGGAATCTTCCGAAGAGAGCCCATACGATCAGCACCTGGCCGAGACGGCCACTGCGACTCTGGAGCGGGAGATCGATCTCACTATGTTCGAAAACACGCGGGCTGCACTCACACAGGTGGATCGCGCGCTCCACAAGCTGGAGAACGGCAGCTACGGCCGCTGCGACGTCTGTGGTGGACTCATCGGTGAAGGCCGTCTGGCCACATCGCCATCGGCGACCCTTTGCGTGGAGTGCAAGCGCCGCGCGGAGCGGAGCCGCTGACACGTGATCGCCGTCCTATGAAGATACGGTCCTGGTTCTCATTCGTCGACCGGCGTTTCGCTGTGAAATGGTCGCTTCTCGGCGTGGTGGCCGGTATCGCCATCGCAATCGATCTGTGGACCAAACATCTTGCCGAAGAGCGCTTGGTGCTGGGTGAGTTGGACAAGATCCTACCCTTCTTCTATCTGCAGCGAACGGCCAATGACGGGGTGGCGTTCGGACTTCTGGGCGGAAACAGGACGCTGATAGTAGTCGCGAATGTCGTTGCCATCATCGTGGTGCTGGCGTACGTCGCTATGGAGCGGCGCCTCCTCCTTGGCGGCATAGCCGGCGGGATGGTGATAGGGGGGAGCATAGGCAACATGGTGCAGAGGTTCGGTGGCGACGGACTCGTGACCGACTTCATGAAGTTCCCCCATTGGCCGAACTTCAACATGGCCGACGTGTTCATCGATGTCGGTATCGCCATGATCGTGCTCGGCCTGCTTGTGGAGGCGGTCCGGGCGTGGAGAGCCGGCCGCCGGGATACGGCCTGAGGCCGGAGGGGCCGCACGTGGTGACAAGGTATAAGTTCACAGTGGCCCCCGAAGAGGATGGGAGCAGGTTGGATGCCTTCTTGGGGCGGCTCCCGGAGTTGGGTTCCCGCTCGCAAGGGGCCGCTCTAGTCCGGTCGGGGGCCGTGACCGTGGACGGGGTCGCACGGGCCAAGAGCTACTTACTCTTGGCCGGTCAGGAAGTCGAAGTCGCGCTGCCCGAGGAGTCGGCGCCCGAGTTGGCGCCCGAGGACGTGTCTATCCCGGTGGTCTACGAAGACGAGTGGCTACTCGTGGTAGACAAACCGGCCGGTATGCCGGTGCATCCTTCGCGGGGACACGATTCGGGCACGCTCGTGCATGCTTTGCTTGGGCATGGTCTGGCCGGTGGGGAGAGCTTCCGGCCGGGTGTGGTGCACCGGCTCGACAAGGACACGTCGGGCCTCCTGGTGGTGGCCAAGTCGGTGGAGGTCCACCGCCGGCTGGTGGCCATGATGAGAAGGCGGGCTGTCGACCGGCGTTACCTCGCGTTGGTTCATGGCAACTTCGCAGGTCTGAGCGGCACCATCGAGGCTTCGGTGGGGCGCGATCCCGTGCGGCGAACTTCCATGGCCATCGGGGGCGTGGGCGCCCGCGAGGCCCGCACGCACTTTCGCGTCGTGGAGCGACTGGGCGATTTCACGCTGGTGGAAGCGCGTCTGGAGACCGGACGCACCCATCAGATCAGGGTCCACTTCCTGTCCATCGGGCATCCGGTGGTCGGCGATCCCACCTATGCGCGGCGCGATGCCCTGGGCATCGGGCGGCAGTTCCTACACAGTCACCGGCTTTCGTTCGAGCATCCCGTGACCGGGGAGGCTCTTGAAACGGTGGCGCCGTTGCCGGCCGACCTGGCCGGGGCGTTGGAGCGGCTGCGCCAAGAGTGCGGGGTTTCTGGATGTTAGACTTCAGACACCGTGAGAGCATCCATCGACAAACCCATAGGCGCAGGTGACGTGTCTGTAGCCTTCTTCGATCTGGATGGGACTCTGGTGGTCGGCCAGACGACCGTTCTCCTGGTGAGATTCCTCCGCGAAGTGGGCGTGGTGAGCCGTGCCTTCGTCTTGGGGACGGCCCTGTGGTTCCTGGGGTACAAGGCCGGTCTTATCAAGGTGACCGAATCGTCGCGTGAGAAGGGCGCCGGTGTCTTCGCCGGCCTTGCCGAGAGTGAGGTCGACGGCCTCATGGCCCGCTTCACCGACGAGGTCCTGGTACCGCGATTCCACGCTGCCGCGACAGCCGCGTTGGCCGAGCACCAAGACGCAGGTGATCACGTGATGGTGATCTCGGCGGCCCTCGATCCTGTGGTCGGGGCGCTCTGCAGGCGTCTTGGGGTGGACGACTTCGTGGGGACTCCGTGCGAGGTGGTCGACGGGCGGTATTCCGGCCGCCTTACCGGTCCAAGCCCTCACGCCGCGGAGAAAGTGAGGGTGGCGGCCGCCTGCATGCAACGCCGTGGCGCCGACGCAGCGGATTGCTGGGCCTACGCCGACCATGGGTCCGACCTTGCCCTGCTGAAGTCGGTGGGGCATCCGGTGGCGGTGAACGCGCACAGCGCACTTCTGAGAGTCGCCCGGCAGGAGGGCTGGCCGATACTTCCATGATCCAAAGCGCGACCACTCCGAGGAGGCGGGCAGATGGCTGATACGTTCCCAAAGGATCTCGCCGAGAGCCGCGACATCGACCGGCTGTCTATCGATACCATCCGCACGCTGGCTATCGACGCCGTGCAGAAGGCGAACTCCGGTCATCCCGGCATGCCGTTGGGAGCCGCGCCGATGGCCCATGTCCTTTGGACGCGGTATCTCAAGTTCGATCCGGCTCATCCTGAGTGGCCCGACCGCGACCGTTTCGTGCTCAGCGGGGGCCATGGGTCGATGCTGCTCTACGCACTCCTGCATCTGGCGGGTTTCGGGTTGGCCATAGATGAGCTGAAGGCGTTCCGCCAGTGGGGGAGCCGGACTCCCGGGCACCCCGAGCGTGGACTCACGCCGGGGGTCGAGACGACCACCGGGCCGCTGGGGGCAGGTCTTTCCAACGCGGTGGGTATGGCTATCGCCGAGGCCTTTCTGGCTGCCACCTTCAACCGGCCGGAGTATCCCCTGGTCGATCACTTCACGTATGTGGAGGTGGGGGACGGCGATCTCATGGAAGGCGTGGCCTCGGAGGCGGCTTCTCTTGCCGGGCACCTGGGATTGGGCAAGCTGGTCGTCCTGTATGACGACAATCTCATCAGCATCGAAGGCTCTACAGACCTGGCCTTCACCGAAGACGTGGGCAAGCGGTTCGAGGCCTATGGCTGGCAGGTGCTGGCCGTGGACGACGGCAACGACCTCGGCGCCATCGACGCGGCGATCGCCGCCGCGCGCGCGGACACCATGAGGCCCTCCTTCATCAAGGTCCGTACGGTCATCGGCTATGGCAGCCCCAACAAGGCAGGGACTGCCGAGAGCCACGGAGCCGCCCTGGGCGAGGAGGAGGTCAGGCTCACCAAGGAGGCCTTGGGGTGGCCGCCCGACCTGTTCTTCGCCGTGCCGGAGCGGGTCGTGCAGCAGTACCAGGGGGTGGCCGCCGGCGGAGCCGCGGCCCGGACCGGTTGGGAGGAGATGCTGGCCGGGTATCGGGAGGCGCATCCGGAGCTTGCCCGGCAATGGGACCAAGCGATGGCCGGGCGGCTGCCGGACGGATGGGAGAAAAGCCTGCCCGAGTTCCAGGCAGGTCAGAAGATGGCCACCCGGGCTGCGTCGGGCAAGGTGCTGAACGCCCTGGCCGCTGTCGTGCCCACCCTTGTGGGGGGATCCGCCGACCTGGCGCCCTCGAACAACACTTACTTGGAAGGACTCGGTGACTTCCAGGCCGATCAGCCGGCGGGCCGCAACCTGCGCTTCGGTGTCCGTGAGCACGCCATGGGAGGGGTCGTCAACGGTATGGCCTACCACGGCGGGCTGTGCCCCTTCGCGGGCACGTTCTTCATCTTCACCGACTACATGAGGCCGTCCATCAGGCTCGCCGCGTTGTCAAAGCTCCCGGTGGTCTTCGTGCTCACCCACGACAGTGTCGCGCTGGGGGAGGACGGGCCCACGCATCAACCCATCGAGCACCTTGCGTCCTTGCGGGCCATGCCTAACCTGATGGTGATACGGCCCAGCGACGCGAACGAGACGGCGGTGGCTTGGCAGGCGGCTCTGGAGAGACGGACCGGGCCGACCGCCCTGGTACTCAGCAGACAGGCTTTGCCGGTGTTGGACCGTTCTGTCGTGGCGCCCGCCGAAGGTCTGCTGAGAGGCGCCTATGTGCTCAAAGACCCGCCTGTTGGAGATCCCCGTGTCATCCTCATCGCGACCGGGTCTGAGGTGCACATCGCGCTGGAAGCCGCCGAGGCGTTGGCCGCCGGCGGAGTGTCCGCGAGAGTCGTGGCCATGCCCAGTTGGGAGCTGTTCGAGGCGCAGAGCGCCGCATATCGTGAGGAGGTCCTGCCGGCGCATATCGAGACGAGGGTGGTCATCGAGGCCGCGGCGACGTTCGGCTGGGAGCGCTACGTTGGGAGTGGTGGGACGGTCATAGGCATAGACCACTTCGGTGCGTCGGCTCCGGCGGGCGTGCTCTATGAGAAGTTCGGGCTGACGGTCGAGAAAGTGGTTGAGAGTGCTCTCGAACTGGTAGGCTGAGAAGGGTAGGGCCGATAGGGTCGGAGAGGGCTCAGATAGCCTGAGAAACGCTGATGAAAGGCTGGTGGGCGGCGTGGCGGACAACAGTACCGACCAGAGTCGCAAGTCGAAGGTCCTGCTGGACGAAGACCAGATCGGTCGCACGCTCACGCGGATGACCCACGAGATAGCCGAACAGGCTCCCGATCTCGAGGGATTGGTGCTTGTGGGTATCCAGTCCGGCGGGGTCGACCTGGCCGCTCGTTTGGCCAAGTTGTTCACGGCCTTTTACGACGTCAGCCCGCCCACGGGCGCCATAGATATCACGTTCTATAGGGACGATCTCGACATACGCCTGGGGAAGGAGTACGGGCAGCCGAAGGTCCGGGAGACCGACCTGCCCTTCGACATCAACGGTAAGACCGTGGTGTTGGTTGACGACGTCTTGTACACGGGTCGCACTATCCGGGCTGCCATCGACGCGTTGTTCGACTACGGACGCCCCTTGGCGGTGCGACTAGCGGTGCTTGTCGACCGCGGCCACCGCGATCTGCCCATCCGGCCCGATTTCGTCGGCAAGAACGTGCCGACCAGCCGCAGCGAGCGGGTGGAGGTGCACCTAGCCGAGGTCGATGGGGTGGACCAGGTGGTCATCGAGGAGTAGGGGCTGCACGAGGTCGCTCCGATCAGTCACAGTGAGTGGCGCCCCGGCGGCGTACCTGCCCGCTCGCTCCTGCCGTCTGCGCTCACTCGCCGGCACGCTCCGCACAGCGGGTACGCCGCGGACCGCGGGCCTCGTTTCACGCGGCAGAGGCTCGCTTGGCAGGCACGCCGCCGGGGCGCGACCCCTCGCTCAGACACCGCGGCCTCGTGCTTGCGCACGGTAGGGTCGTCTGTGAGCACCCGCGCTCGACGCCGCTCCTCGCTCCTGCCGTCTGCGCTGACTCGCCGGCGCTACGATCGCAAACGGGGCGGCGGTATAGTGGGTGAAGCAGGGCTGGCGGTGGGCGCTCGAGCTGCCGACGGCCCGGCTAACCTATCAGGAGGTAGTGGTGAGGGCAGTCTACGATCAGATCGGGTTGGGTTACGGTAGGCACCGACGCGCCGACCCGCGACTTGCCGGCTCCCTGGCGGACTCACTGGCCCTGAAGCCGCCCGCGGTGCTTGCGGACATAGGTGCCGGCACGGGCAACTACAGCCGCGCGATGGCCGACCTAGGGTTCTTGGTCAAAGCCGTGGAGCCCTCACCCGTCATGCGTGCTCAAGGGGAGTCTCACCCATCGGTCCATTGGCTTGACGGTGTGGCGGAGGCTCTCCCACTTGATGATCGGTGCGTGGACGGTGTCTTCTGCATGCTTGCATCACATCACTTCTCGTGTCTCGAGACCGCTATCACAGAGATGGCCCGCGTCTGTCCGTCGGGTCCCATCGTCTGGTTCACTATCGACCCCAGACTGGAGGAGTCGCCGTGGCTGCGCGACTACTTCCCGGAGGTCCACGAACGTGGGCTCGGTATCCTTCGACCGCTCGAGTACGTCTGTGGTCTTCTTGAGACTCACTCGCGAAAGCGGGTCACCGTCATCCCGTGGTCGGTTCCGCACGATCTTCAAGACTGCTTCTGGGCTTCAGGGTGGAGACGGCCGGAGATGTACCTTGACCCCGAGCTGCGGGCAAGTATCTCTGTGTTTGCGCTGGCCGGCCCGGCCGCGGTGGAGGAGGGACTTTCGAGGCTGCGGCAAGACATAGCGACAGGTGAGTGGAAGAGACGGTATGGCTCGCTGCTCGAGCGTCAGAGCATAGACTGGGGCTATCGCTTCCTGAGGGCGGACTGAGAGACGTTGATCCCCCCGGCACGAGTACGAAAGAGGTCGTTCGCGAGCGCTTGCTGTGCGAGGTGAAGGCAAGCAGGCTGCGAGGACACCGGCGCATTCCCCCAAAAACCAGACGGCCGAGGGGTCAGCCGCGGAGTTTTGCGCCCCGGAAGGGCTGCCGGAGCGAAGCAACCGGCAGCCCGAGCGCCGCGAAGCTGCGAGGGGCGCAAGTCGGAGCGGATGACCCCTCGGCCGTCCCGAGTGCGATACAATCCGCACGGAACGTTAGCCTTTTAAACGCGTCCCGTGAGACCGAAAGGGTAATGGTATGCACCTCATCTCCATCGATGATCTCACTACAGCCGACATCGACAGCCTTTTCAAGCTGAGCGACGGCTTCCTCGAGGTTGCCTCGCGTTCCATCAAAAAGGTGCCGAGCTTGCGCGGGCGCACCGTCATCAACGTGTTCTTGGAGCCGTCCACGCGCACTCAGTCGTCGTTCGAGTTGGCGGGCAAGCGGCTTTCGGCCGACGTGATCAACATCAAGGGATCGTCGTCGAGTGTGTCCAAGGGAGAGAGTCTCAAGGACACGATCCTCACTCTGGAAAGCTACCGGCCCGATATCATCGTGATGCGTCATCCTCAGGTGGGGGCCTCGCGCATGGCCACCCGGTACACCAGCGCCTCCGTGGTCAATGCGGGAGACGGCGCCGGCGAGCATCCCACTCAATGCCTTCTCGATCTCTACAGCCTGCGGCGGGCCTATGGGCAGTTGCAGGGGCTGAAAGTGGCCATCGTGGGTGACATCCTGCGGAGCCGGGTGGCACGCTCGGACCTGTTCGGCTTCCGCAAGATGGGTATCGATGTCCGCTTGGTGGGGCCCCCGACTTTCATGCCTCCCGGCATCGAGTACTGGGATGTGCCGGTCTACTACGATCTGGAGGCCCTCGACGAGGTGGATGTGATCTATCTGCTCCGCATGCAACTCGAACGCGCCAAAGGGAAAGTGCCGCCGGTGCCGTCACTCCGCGAGTACAGCCGGGTCTGGGGCCTGTCGCCCTACAGGGTGAAACCCGGCCAGAGGGTCATGCATCCGGGGCCTGTCAATAGGGGGGTGGAGTTGTCCGCCGACCTGGTCGACGATGAGCGCTCGCTCATCTTGCACCAGGTCGAATCCGGCTTGGCCGTGCGGATGGCCATCTTGTACCAGTGTTTGGCGGGGAGCCTCAGTGAGGAACCTGCCGCATGAGGACACACAAACGACATCAGAGCCGCAGTATCGATCGAGTCCGGCGCAAACCCCCCGCTTAGTACGGGCCCTGGGCGACCGGGGCGTTCCACGGAGAGGACAACCATGGCAAAGAACATGGCAGTGATGGATGGAAACGAGGCTATTGCCCACGTTGCCCACAAACTGAACGAAGTCATCGCCATATACCCGATCACTCCCTCCAGTCCCATTGCCGAGCACGCCGACGCTTGGAGCGCGGTCGGGAAGCCGAATCTCTGGGGCTCGGTACCGATGGTTGTGACGATGCAGTCGGAGGGTGGCGCGGCGGCGGCCGTCCACGGGGCACTTCAGGCAGGGTCGCTCAGCACGACCTTCACGGCCAGCCAGGGGCTGCTCCTCATGATCCCTACGATGTACAAGATCGCCGGCGAACTCACGCCCACGTGCTGGCACGTGACGGCGCGTTCCATCGCCGCCCAGGCCCTCAGCATCTTCGGCGACCACCAGGACGTCATGGCCGTTCGACAGACGGGCTTCGCCTTGCTGGCCTCCAACTCGGTACAAGAGGCGCACGACCTCGCTCTGGTGGGCACCGCGGCGACTCTCAAAGCCCGCGTGCCCTTCATCCACTTCTGCGACGGTTTCCGCACTTCGCACGAGGTGCAGAAGTTCGAGCTCATGGAAGACGACGTACTGCGCGCCATGATAGATGAGGACCTGGTGCTTGCGATCCGCGAGCGGGCCATGACCCCCGACCGGCCGACCTTGCGTGGCACCAGCCAGAACCCCGATGTCTACTTCCAGGGGCGCGAGACGGTGAACAAGTACTATCTCGCCTGCCCGGAGATCGTCCAGGAGTACATGGACCGGCTCGCCGGGCTGACGGGGCGGAGCTATCACCTGTTCGACTATGAGGGCGCGCCCGACGCCGAGCGGGTCATAGTCCTCATGGGTTCGGGCGCGGAGACGGTGCACGAGACCGTGGACTACCTTGTGGAGAGAGGCCAGAAGGTGGGCGTGCTCAAGGTACGGCTCTACCGGCCCTTCAGCGTCGAGCGATTTGCGGCGGCGCTTCCCGCTTCGGTCAAAAGCCTGGCCGTGCTCGATCGCACAAAGGAGCCGGGCTCGGCAGGCGAGCCTCTCTATCTGGACGTTGTCAACGCGTCTTCGGAGACGGGGCTGGACGTCAACATCATCGGTGGCCGCTACGGGCTCTCCAGCAAAGAGTTCACTCCCGCCATGGTCAAGGCGGTGTTCGACGAGTTGGAGAAGCCGGAGCCGAAGAATCATTTCACCATCGGCATCAACGACGACGTCACCTTCACCAGCCTGGAGTACGACCCGGCCTTCACCACGGAGGATGAGGGCGTGTACCGGGCGCTCTTCTACGGACTGGGCAGCGACGGTACGGTGGGGGCCAACAAGAACTCCATCAAGATCATCGGCGACGACACCGACAACTACGTCCAGGGCTACTTCGTCTACGACTCCAAGAAGTCCGGGGTGCTCACGATATCTCATCTCCGTTTTGGCCCCCGGCCTATCCGCTCCGCGTATCTGTTGAACAAGGCCGATTTCATCGCCTGCCATGTGTGGGCCTTTATCGAGCGGTACAAGACGCTCGCGGCGGCCATCCCCGGGGGCACGTTTCTCATCAACGCCCCCTTCCCAACGGAAGAGGTCTGGGACCGGCTGCCGTACGAGACGCAGGACTGGATCATCAAGATGGGGCTCAAGGTGTACGTCATCAACGCCTACGAGGTGGCCAAGCAGACCGGCATGGGCGGGCGTATCAACACCATCATGCAGACCTGCTTCTTCTATCTCTCGCAGATCATCCCGGAGGACGATGCGATCGCCGCTATCAAGAAGGCCATCGACAAGACGTACGGCAAGCGGGGCGAGAAGATCGTCCAGATGAACTACAACGCGGTCGACCAGGCCGTCGCGAACCTGCATCAGATCGAGGTGCCCGGCCAGGTGACCAACCCGCGGCACAAGCCGAAGCTGGTACCCGCGGAGGCCTCCGAGTTCGTGCGGCACGTGACCGCTTGGATAATGGCCGGCGAGGGCGACAGGCTGCCGGTCAGCCGGATACCCGACGATGGCGTCTGGCCCACCTTCACCACGCGGTGGGAGAAGCGCAACATCGCCCTCGAGGTACCCGTGTGGGAGCCGGAACTCTGCATCCAGTGCGGCAAATGTGCTCTGCATTGCCCGCACGCCTGCATCCGGACGAAGGTCTACGATCCGGAGGTCCTGGAGGGCGCGCCGCCCACCTTCAAGTCGATCGACGCCAAAGGCAAGGAGTACCAGGGCAAGAAATGGACCGTACAGGTGGCAGTGGAGGACTGCACCGGTTGTGGCGCGTGCGTGAACATATGCCCGGGCAAAGACAAGGCCGACCCCGAGCGCCGTGCCATCAACATGGCTTTTCAACCGCCGCTGCGCGAGCAGGAGCGGCTGAACTATCGCTTCTTCCTCACCGAGATCCCCGACCCCGACCGTTCGGACGTGCGGGTGAACACCGTGAAGGGGAGCCAGTTGCTGAAGCCCCTTTTCGAATACCCCGGCGCCTGCGCCGGTTGCGGCGAGACCCCCTATCTCAAACTTCTGACGCAGTTGGTGGGCGACCGGCTGCTCATCGGCAACGCCACGGGTTGCTCGAGCATCTACGGCGGCAACCTGCCTACGACTCCCTACGCCGTGAATCTCGACGGCCGAGGGCCGACCTGGAACAACTCTCTGTTCGAGGACGCCGCTGAGTTCAGCTACGGTCTGCGGCTCACAGTTGACAAACACACGGAGTTCGCGCGGGAGTTGGTCGTTTCGCTCCGCGATGTGATCGGACACGACCTTGCGGCGGCGCTGCTGGCCTCCCGGCAGGAGGACGAAGCCGAGATCGCGGCCCAGAGGTCGCGGGTGGCCGAACTCAAGAGCAAGATCCAGGCCGCCATGAGCAAGAACGGGGTCGACTACCGGTATGGGCAGCTGCTGGGCGTGGCCGACTACCTGGTGAAGAAGAGCGTATGGGGTGTGGGCGGCGATGGCTGGGCGTTCGACATAGGCTACGGGGGGCTTGACCACGTTCTCGCCTCGCAGCGCAATATCAACCTGCTGGTTCTCAACACACAGATGTACTCCAACACCGGTGGTCAGATGTCCAAGGCCACCCCGATGGGGTCGGTCGCTCTGTTCGCGGCCGGGGGCAAGACTATCGGCAAGAAAGACCTGGGGTCCATCGCGATGACCTACGGCAACATCTACGTGGCTCAAGTGGCCATGGGATACAGCGATTCGCAGACGGTGCGGGCGTTCGTGGAGGCCGAGTCGTACGACGGCCCGAGTCTCATCATCGCCTACAGCCACTGCATCAGCATGGGGTTCGACATGGCCAGGGGTTACGAGCACCAGAAACTTGCCGTGCGATCTGGCTCTTGGATCTGCTACCGGTTCGATCCCAGGCTCGCGGCGCAGGGCAAGAACCCGCTGCAGATAGACTCCAAAGAACCGACACTTTCCGTGGATGACTTCGTGCCCACCGAGAACAGGTACAACATGCTCAAGAAGGCGCACCCCCAGGCGGCCGAGATGCTGTGGGACAAGGCGCAGAGGCATGTGTGCACTCGCTGGCAGATACTCAAGCAGCAGGCCGAGATGGTCTACACCGAGACCTGTCCGTTCGAGCCCGGCGTGGTGGACCAAGAGGCCTTTGCGGCTACCGGAGCACGCGATGTCACCATGGAGAGCAGTGGAGCGAACCTCCCTGCCGGTCGGGACCTGGAAGAAGACGAGGACGACTAGCCCGGGTCGCGGATGACACCGGAATACTCCGTGCGGGTGAGCAAACGCGCCCGGCGCGTCCGGCTCGTGATGTCGCCTGAGCGCGGCCTGGAGGTGGTGGTGCCTCAACGGTTCGACCGGCGGCAGATCCCCGAGTTGGTCCAGAGCAAGAGCGGCTGGATCGAGCGCGCCGCGGCGCGTGTGTCGGCCGAGGAGCAGATGCGGCGCCGGCGCCTCGAGGACGATCCACCGCGCCTGCCGGAGCGCATCCGTCTCGCGGCCGTGGGTGAGGAGTGGGTGGTGGAGTACCGTGCGAGGCGGGGGCCGGACCGCACCGGAGGCGCCAAGGGTTGTGCGGTGGCTCGGGAACGCCCGGGGCGCCGGCTGGTCGTCACGGGGGATCTTGATGACGCCGATTCGTGCCGGCAGGCCGTGCTCCGTTGGCTACACCGCAGGGCACGGCGGCACTTCGTCACACGTGTGGCCGAGATCGCCTTGCGGCACCGGCTGGACTATGGGCGGGTCTCAGTGCGGCAGCAGCGGACCCGCTGGGCCAGTTGTTCGCGGCAGAAGACGATATCTCTCAATGTGAAGCTACTGTTCATCCAGCCGGAACTCGTGGACTACGTGCTGTTGCACGAATTGTGTCACACGGTCGAGATGAACCATTCGCCACTGTTCTGGGGACGTCTCGAGGCGCACGATCCTGAATATCAGGCCCATCGCGTCTTGTTGAAAGCGTCGGGTGTAGCGGTACCCAGCTGGGTCGACCACCCCGTCGTCAGTCCACGTCTGTGACGTCCAGAGCCTCTCGGACGGCGGCGGCGAGATCGTCGGGTCGAAACGGCTTCGCCAGATAGGTGGTGCCGGGGATGAGCTCACCGGCGCTCTCCAGGGCGCCGAAGGCATAACCCGACATGCAGATGATCGGGAGCCCCGGGCGGAGGTCCCGAGCCTGCTCGGCGAGGATGTCCCCTTGCACGTTTCCCGGCAGAACGATGTCGGTGAGCAGAAGATCGAGGTGGTGTCCGTCATCGGCCAGAAAGGCGACGGCCTCATCCCCGCTTCCCACGGCGTGTATGTTGTAGCCCAACTGGCCGAGCACACGGGTGACGAGACGCTTGACGGCCTCTTCGTCTTCCACGACGAGAATGGTCTCGTGCCCCCTCGTCGGAGCCGGTTGTGCAGCCGCATGCGGCGCCACCCGGACGGGAGCGGATGCTTTGGGCAGAAGTATCCTGAAAGTGGTGCCTGCTTCCGGTTCGCTCTCGACGAACACGCTGCCTCCGCTCTGCTTCACGATCCCGTACACGGTCGAGAGTCCCAGACCCGTACCTTTGCCCGTCTCTTTGGTGGTGAAGAACGGCTCGAAGGCGCGTGCGCGGGTCCTCTCGTCCATGCCGGACCCTGTGTCCGAGACGATGAGCAACACGTGATCTCCTTGTGCGACACCCGGGTATTCGCGCTGCTGCCCCTCGCCGACGCGCACGTTGGTGGTCTGCAGAACGAGCCGACCTCCGGAGGGCATGGCGTCGCGGGCGTTGACGGCCAGGTTCAGGATCACCTGTTCGAACTGGTGTGTATCCACCTCCACATGACTCAGGCTGGGGTCGGGGATCGTCACCAGGTCGATGCTCTCTCCCAGAGTGCGGCGCAGGAGGGGTTCCATGTCGGCGATCACATCGTTGATGGACACCACCGTCGGCTGAAGTGTTTGGCGGCGGGAGAAGGCGAGGATCTGTCCGGTGAGCGCGCCGGCCTTCTCCGCGGCGTTCCGGATCTCGATGACGTCGCTCTCGATGGACGGGTCGGATATCCCGGGCCTCTGCAATATGAGGTTGCTGTAGCCGATGATGGCCGTCAGGAGATTGTTGAAGTCGTGAGCGATCCCACCGGCCAGTTGGCCGATGGCCTCCATCTTCTGCGATTGGCGCAGCCGCTCGTCGGCAGCTCTCAGCAGGTCTTCCGCGTGCTTGCGTTCCAGCGCGGTGGCCACTGCCTCGGCGAGTTGCTCGGCTTGCCGTATGTCCTGGTGCTCCCAGGTGTGCCGGTTGACCGCGCGGAACAGGCCGAGGCCACCCCTGAATATCCCGCCCCTGCCGTGCAGAGGGATCATGACGGCCGAGGTCAATCGCTGCTGCCGCCAAAGGGCGCGGAAGGCGCTGTCCTCTTGGGGGATGTCGTCAGGCGAATGGAGCACGATCCTCTGTCCGGAGAGGAGAGTGCCTTCGACCCAGGGGAACGTCCCCCGGGACATGTTCTGCAGCTCGGCGGCCGAGGTCTGGATGCCGGAGCCGGCCCACCAGTAGGTCGCGCTCCAGGACGTGAGCTCCTCGGAAGTCTGTAGAACGATGACCGAATCGACGTCCATGAACTCTGCCACAGGCTGCATGCTCTCTGCGATGCAACCGTCGACCTCCGCCGGGGACGCGCTTGCGATGCGCGAGAGCAGATCCTCGATGAGCTCGTCAAAGGCCGCCTGGCGCCTAAGTGCGTCCATGGCCAGTTTGCGTTCGGTGATATCGGTGATCGTCGTGTAGGTGCCGGTGGGCTCGGTCGCCCCAGGCAGGAGTTGGGGCACCGCTTCGATCATCACCCAACGGCGCTCGCCGTCCGGCAGTTCTCTGACGCCCACGATGATCCCCGAGACCGGTCTTCCGGTGCGTAGCGCTCTGGCGTCCGGGAACTGGTCGGGCTGCAGCTCTTCACCGCTCTCATCGACGACCTCCCACTCTGTCGCCACAGTGGCGGGTGCCGGGGAGTCGTCGTTCCTCGTACCCACACCCAGCATGCGCTCGGCTGCCGGGTTGGCCATCAAGGGCCGGCCCTCGATGTCGGAATAGACGACGCCTTGGGACATGGTCTCGAAGAGGTGGCGGAAGCGGCTCTCGCTCTCCTGCAGGGCCCGCTCGGCCCGTTCTCGTTCCGCCATCTCCTGTTCGAGCGCCTGCTTCGTTCTCTCGAGCTGCAGCATCTTGTCTTCGAGCTTGCGCACGAGCGCCTCGTTGTACTGCTTGCCGAGGCTCTCCAGCTCCACCGGGGTCTCTTGGGGGGGGACGTGTGGCGTGGTGTCGGTGCGGGCGAGGGTGGCGAGGAGCCTGGCAAGGAAGTCCTCAGGTTCGGCAGGCTTTGTGATGAAGGCGTCGGCGCCAAGGCTCAGAGCCAGTTGTTCGTCCCTGAGGTCGGTATAGGTGGCTGTGTAGAAGACAAAGGGTATTGCGCGCAACTGCTCGTCGGTCTTCCAGGCGCGACAGAGACTGAACCCGTCCATCACCGGCATGAGGATGTCGGAGACTACAAGATCGGGCGGGTCCTGCCGGGCCGCCTCCAGGGCTTCGGCTCCATTGCTCGTCAAAGTGACGCTGTAGCCCTGGCTTTCGAGAAGCACCTCGAGCAGGTGCAGATTCTCTTCGTGGTCGTCGACTATGAGGACCCGCTTCATGGCCGGCCGTCCTCGGGCGCCGGGGGCAAGAAGTCCGCGATCTGCAGAACGAAACGATCTGGGTCGATGGGCTTCTCCAGATAGCCGTCGCAGCCGGCCGCGATGGCTTTCTCCCGGTCACCCAGCATGGCGTAGGACGTCACGGCCACGATGGGCGTACCGGCCAGAGAGGGGTCTTCACGCAGGGCTCGCGCTACCTCGTACCCGTCCATGCCCGGCAGTTGGATATCGAGAAGGATGAGATCGGGCCGTGTCTCGGCCGCGAGCGCGATGCCCGAGGGGCCGTCCGGCGCCGTGAGCACCTCGTATCCACTCTTCTCGAGCAGAAAGATGGCCATGTAGCGGTTCTGCTCGTTGTCTTCTATCATCACGATCCTACCCGGCATGTGCGCCCCCTCCCCCCAAGGGCAGGATGAGTGTGAAGGTGCTACCCACCCCGTATGTGCTCTCGGCCTTGATATCGCCGCCCAAGAGATCTGCCAAACGCCTGCAGATGGCCAATCCCAGCCCCGTGCCTTCGTAGTTGCGGGAGAGGCCCGTATCGATCTGCTTGAAGGGTTGAAACAACCCTTGTAGATCCTCGGGCTTGATGCCGATGCCCGTGTCGCTCACCACTATCCGCACCTGTTTACCATCGGAGGCCAGGTATCCCGCCAAAGTGACCCCGCCTTTGTCGGTGAACTTGATCGCGTTGCTGAGCAGATTGAACAGTATCTGCTCCACACGCCGCCGGTCGCTTGATATCTCTCCCACGCCGGGAGCTACTTCGACGCCCAAGGCCAGGCCCTTCCTGTCGGCCAGCGGTCTCACGGTGTCGACCGTCTGCTTGACCGAGTGGGCGAGATCGAAGGGGGCGCACTCCACCTGCAGCTCTCCGGCCTCTATCTTGGATATGTCGAGGACGTCGTTGATGAGGTCGAGCAGATGCCTGGCGCTGCCGCGCACCATGCCTATCTGCTTGTCCTGCTCGGGGTTGAGAGGCCCCGCCAGTCCCTGCTGCAAGATCCCGCTGAATCCGATGATGGAGTTGAGCGGGGTCCGGAGCTCGTGGGACATGGTGGCGAGGAAGGCGGACTTGACCTTGTCGGCCGCCTCGGCGCGCTCCTTTGCGCTCTCCAACTCTTTGGTGCGTTGCTCCACGCGTGCTTCCATCTGTTGGTTGGCCTCTCGGAGCTCGCGAGTCCGCAGGTTCACCTGATGCCTCAGAGTCAGGACCCACAGGACACTGGTGAGAAAGGCGATGCCTATCACGAGGCCCGCGATCTTCGCCCAGGTGGGGAACGAGAAGCGCACCTCCTCAGCGGTCCATCTCTGCAGGGAGTCGTAATATGCCGAGCCGGCGTCGCTCTTGAGCCGGGTGAGGTGCTCGTCTATGACGTCCAGCAGTCCCTTGGGGTCGTTGGGCGCAGCGGCGAAGAAGAGATCGGTAGGCTCGAAAACGATCCCCGTCTCGTGCAGTCCTTCATCCCGAGCATGCGTCATGCCGTAGAAGTGGTTGGCGACGACGGCGTCCGCCTCTGCCCGCGCGACCATCGCGAACGCGGCTTCGTAGTCGGGCGCGGAGAGGAAGGTGGTGGTGATGCCGAAGCTGTCGGCCAGCAGGGTGAAGCTCCGCTGCTGTATGGACCCCTCCAGAAAGACGAGGCGCCTGCCATTCAGATCGACAAGGGAGGTGATCCCGCTGCCTTCGCGTGTATACACCTGCGACCACGACGACAGGACGGCGACGTCGTGGAACGCGTACGATCTGGCTCGGTCGGTGGAATAGGCCACGTCGGGCAACAGATCGATCTCGCCCGAGGCCAGGCGTTGCAGGCCCTCCGCGAAGGTGCCATGCACATAGCTCAGCTTCCACCCTTTGCTCTCCGCGATGCTTTCGATGACGTCGGCGAACACCCCCGACACCTCGCCCGACTGAGAGGTGAATATCTTAGGCGGGTTCTCGTAGACGCCGACTTTCACGAGCGAGAGGTCTGACTCCGGCTGGGCTTCGGCAGGAGGGGCGGCGTATCCAAGGAAGGCTGTCAGCACCGCCAAACCGAGCAGCAGTAAGGCAATTGATCGACGGAGCGCCGGGTTCGGGCTGTCCATGGCTGCCTGCATCTTGTCGCCCCCCGCTGCCGGCTCTTCGGTCGCGCCCCCAGCGACCACGTGAGCCAGGCAGCCATCAATGCTTTCCACAGGTACAGCGCGGCTACTATATCATCCGTGGTCGGCCGCGAAGGTCGCCGGGCCGGCGCCGCTCTGGACCGCTCTGGCCATGCGCGATACCATAAGACGACCTTTAAACGCGTCCCGTGAGACCGAAAGGAAACTGGATGGACACCAGTGCACGTCCTTCCGCGGCCCGGTTGGCCTGCCGGGCATCGCTTCCCGAACGACTCCTCATTCCCGCTGTGCATCTGTACGACCCTGAGCACGGCGTAGACCTTGAGGGCGATCTACTGATTGAAGAAGGTGCGATCGTAGCCCTGGGCGAAGGGGTGAAGCGGCCCGCGGGGATCGAGGTTCTCGAAGACCTCGCCGGATGTTGGGTATTTCCCGGTTTTGTCGATCCGCACGTACATCTGCGCACGCCGGGCTACGAGTATAAGGAGGATATCCGCTCCGGGTCGCGTGCCGCCGCGGCCGGCGGCTACGTGGCCGTGGTCGCCATGGCCAACACCGACCCTGTGGTCGACTCAGGCCCTTTGGCCGCTTGGGTACTCGATCGGGCGGCGACGGAGGCCGACGTGAGAGTGGGACAGGTGGGCGCCGTGAGCAAGGCGCTGAAGGGTGAAGAGCTGTCCGAGATGCGGGAATTGGCGGATGCGGGTGTGGCCGCCTTCTCCGACGATGGCAAGCCGGTGTTCGACGCCGATCTGCTGCTGAACGCTCTCCGGTACGCTCGCGGGACCGGCCGGCCGCTGCTCTTGCATCTGGAGAACAAGAGCCTGGCGCTGGATGGTGTCATGAACGAAGGCAGGTGGAGCGCCAGACTGGGCCTGCGCGGCATCCCGGCGGTCTGCGAATCGGGGTCGTTGGCCCGCGACTTGGAGCTCGTCCGCTATGTCGCGGCGGAGGAAGAGCGCTTGGTGGGGGCGAGAGGTACGCCGCCCGAGGAGCGCTCCACGCCGTTGGTGCACTTCCAACACCTGAGCGCGGCCGAGAGCGTCGATCTGGTTCGGCGGGCCAAAGAGGAGGGGCTGCCGGTCACGGCCGAGGCTACGCCTCATCACCTCCTGCTCACCGACGAGCGTCTTGCGACTTTCGACCAGAATCTGCGAGTCAACCCGCCCATCCGGTCGGCCGGCGACCGTGAGGCTCTGGTAGCCGGCCTGGCCGACGGGACCATCGATTGTGTGGGCACCGATCATGCGCCGCATGCCCCGCAGGAGAAGGAAGTGCCCATCGAAGAGGCTCTGCCGGGCACCATCGGGCTGGAGACTGCTTTTGCCGCCCTCCACACCGGGCTCGTTATGACTGGGGCGCTGCCGCTGGGGAGGCTGGTGGAAGCTATGTCCGGCGGGCCCTGCCGGGTGCTGGGGTTGGCGGAACCACGCCTGGAAGCCGGTGCTCCGGCCGATCTCTGTGTCGTCGATCTTGCGGAAACCTGGGAAGTGACGCCTGCGACGCTGCGGGGCAAGAGCCGGAATTGCGCGTTTCTCGGCGAGAGGCTGACCGGGCGGGTGCGGCTCACCGTCGTGGATGGGGCGCGCCGCTTCGCGCGCGCCCGGGGAGAGGCCTGATGTACCGCGGTGAGATACCCGGGTACGTGGTCCTCAGCGACGGGACCGTGTTCTCCGGCTTTGGATTCGGCGCCCAGGGGCGCGTGTTGGGAGAGGTGGTCTTCAACACGGGCATGAGCGGCTATCAGGAGATCGTCACCGATCCTTCTTATCACGGGCAGATCGTGACCTTCACCTACCCGCTCATAGGCAACTACGGGGCTTCAGAGCATCTCGTCGAGTCCGCGGAGGTCCACTCCCGGGCCATCGTCGTGCGGGAGGTCAAGAACACGGCTTGGAACGCCGCCTGTCCGGAAAGGTGGGTCGATTGGCTGGCGGCGCGGGGTGTCGTAGGGGTGGGCGGCGTCGACACTCGGGCGCTCACCAAGCGCATCCGCGAGCACGGGGCTATGCCGGCCTGCATAGCGGCCGGCCCGGACCTCGACGTCGATGGTCTACTGGCGGCGGCGCGCGCGATCCCCGACATGACAGGTCAAGACCTCGCGAGCGCGGTCACCTGTGGCGAGCCCTACCGCCGGGCGACCAACGATCCGCCCGCGCGACACCACGTTGTCGCCTACGACTACGGCATCAAGCGGAGCATCCTGAGGAGCCTCGACGCTGCCGGGTGCAGTGTCACGGTCGTGCCTGCTCACTATACCGCCGAACAGGCCTTGGCTCTGGGGCCGGATGGCGTCTTTCTCTCCAACGGCCCGGGCGACCCGGCGGCCGTGGGTTATGCGGTGGAGACGATCAGGGCGCTGCTCGGCCGCATACCGGTCTTCGGGATATGCCTGGGGCATCAGTTGCTGGCCCTCGCTATCGGGCTCTCCACCTATAAGCTCAAGTTCGGTCACCGGGGCGCCAATCACCCGGTGCGCGACTACCTCACCGGACGTGTCGAGATCACCAGCCAGAACCACGGGTTCGCCGTGGAGCCTCCGGCTGTGGTGCGGGAGGCGCTCGAACGCGGCGCGGTGGTTGGCGAGGGCGGAGTAGCCGGCTTGGACGCGGGGGAGATGCTCATCGACACCGACTTCGGACCGGCGCAGATCACCCACCTCAACCTCAACGACGGCACCGTCGAGGGCTTGAGACTGATGGAGTTGCCGGCGTACTCGGTGCAGTATCACCCGGAAGCAGGTCCTGGGCCCCACGACAGCCAATACCTGTTCGCGCGTTTCGTTGAATCGATGAGCCGGGACGCCGGGGTGCGGTCCGGCGTCTGATTGGAGGTAGACATGACTTCACCACCAGAATCTCACGGTGACCCCCGCGGAAGCGGTAACGGCCACAAGAAACCCGAGTTGAAGCTCAGGATGTCCGAACAGGTAGGCACGGGCGTGTATGCCAACAGCATGCTGGTGAGTCACTCGCCCAGCGAGTTCATACTGGACTTCGCCCTGGTCACCGGCGGCAGCGGCCAAGTGGTCGCCAGGGTCATCACAAATCCGCCTCACATCAAGAGGGTGGTCGCCGCGCTGGAGGACAACATACGGAAGTACGAGGCTCAATTTGGGCCCATCACGGCTCCGGCGCCCGAAGACCACTAGGGGAGGTACCACGATGTTGGCCGTAGGAGATAAGGCGCCGTTGTTCGAGGCGCCGGGCGCCGACGGAGACGTCCGTCTGGCCGCTCTGCTTGAGGAGGGACCCGTAGTGCTCTACTTCTTCCCCAAAGCTCTGACGCCGGGCTGAACGGCGGAAGCGGTTGAGTTCAACCAATTACTCTCAGAGTTCGAGGCGCTGGGCGTGACCGTGGTGGGAACATCGGTAGACCCGGTGGCGAGGCTTCAGAAGTTCCGTGAGAAGTACGACCTTGGGTTTCCTCTCGCAAGCGATCAGGACCGGTCCATCGGATCGGCTTACGGCACGCTTAAAGGAGATTCCACCACCTCTCACGAACGTGACACAGTACTCATTAGCGTGGAGGGCGAGATTTTGTTAGCCTATCAACGGGTGGGCGCCCGAGGCCATGCGGCCACCGTTTTGAACGATACGAGGAGACTGCGTGACGAAGGGCGATTGTAGATCAGGTCTGTTGACAAGGCGGTATGGTGCGCGGGCACGCCGCCTCGGTCTGTTTTTGGCGGCGGTATCGTTCGTCTGCGTGATGGGTCTGATACCCGGCTTCTCGTCATCGGATGTGATGGCGCTGGCCGAGTCACCCTCCGGCGTCAACGATTACGACACCATCGTCACCGGCACCACAGAGACCCCTGTAGTGGAGCCTGAAGGGGCGAAGCCGGAGGTCACCGACTCTGCCGGCACGACCGCCACTACCGAACCCAGCGGGCCGTCTGAGCCCACAGACCCGGCCGACCCCGTCGAACCTGCGCCCTGGCCCGCCGCCGATGTGGACGTGGTGGTCTACGCGACGCAGACTTCCGGCTTGGCCGCGGTGCGCGAGCTGGCGCTCGGCGCACCTCACCTGCAGGTAGCGCTCATCTCGTGCGGCAATCTCCTCGAGACGCCGCTCACACAGGGCCTCGGTGTCGAGGACGCCCGAGACATCGACGATCACAGCGGCGGGTTCTACGACGAATGGCGCGAGTCAGTCATCCGATACTACGCGCTTGGCGGCAAGAGAGCGTTCACGAACAGCGGCCGCTTCGTGTACGAGCCTGAGGCTGCCGCCAACATCCTTTGGTCGTACGTGCAAGGCAACAATGTGCAGTTCTATTCGGCCAAACTCCTGGCAGCGAGTGATCAGGTCGGCCAACGCTATGTCGACATCCAGGTGGAGGGGACAGGGCCCATCCGGTTGAACACGAGGTACTTCATCGACGCCAGCGTCGAGGGTGATCTGGCGCGCATGTTGGGCGCCGACTACCGGATAGGCCGTCATGAGACGGCCTATAACGACGTGGCGGGCAACAGCCCCGCTTATCCCTCCGCGGCCAACAGCTACGAGACTGCGCCGCAGCGGTTCTCGGCCCTGCTCACGCTACAGGTCTATTCCAAGGGTTCCGCGCCGCGCGTGTCCCAACTGATCCATCCCAACTACAATCCCAACTCGTTCATCGGGACGACGTTCGCCTCCAAGCACGTCTCTCTGTTCAGCAGTAGTTGGAGCATGAACATCGCCACGCTGCCGAACAACAAGCGGGAGCTCAACGAGACCTGGAGTGACTGGCCGGATGTGGGTCTTGCCTTCCAGTGGGTCTTTCAACCGGACAAGCGGGGGGAGATCCGCAAGCGCGTGCTGGAATGGTCTATCAACCGGGTGCGCTATCTGCAGGAGCACGGCTATGCGCGGGTGGGAATAGCCACCATACCGCAGAAGCTGTATGTGCGCGAAGGTCCGCGTATCGTCGGTCTCGACACCTACACCGTGGACGATCTTCGCAGCGCGTTTCTGCGCGACCCGGTGGCGGTGGGCTGCTACTGCGAGTACGACCGGCACGACGCCTTCTATCCGACCCATATCGAGACGACGCGGTGGGCGTACGTGCCGATGGGAGCGTTGATGGCGGCCGGGCACCCGTCACTGCTGGTCTCCACGGCGATCTCCACCGACTACCCGACCTACAGCTCAGCGGTGCGCATGGAGCACACCCGGGCGAACATGGGCGCGGCAGCGGCGATGATGGTCATCGCGGCCGACCTGCAGCAGGTCGAGCCCAACGAGGTCTCCTACGAGATGGTGCGCACGCTGCTGACGACTCGCGGATACCGGCTGTACTGAGCCGGCGCCGCCGGTTCTAGTCTTTCGCGATATCCGCGGAGCGCTGCGCCGAACGTCCGCCGTCTCCCACCACCAGCTCCTCGTAGGCGGGGATCGCGTAAACCCGTATCCTGTTATCGAGAAAGTCGGAGAAGGCCAGCAGGCTACCGTCCGGGGATACATCCAGACCTGTGCACTGGTTGCCGCCCACAATGGCGTCGAGGGTCTTGCCGGTCACCGTGTCGAAAACGAGGACGGTGCCCCACTCGGGTCCAGGCAGAGAGGGCCCGGCAGTGTTGTCTCTGCCCCGGTTCGAGACATACAGGACCTTACCGTCGGGGGAGAGGTCCATGGAGTTCGGCCGCTGGTCGGTGTTGGCAAGCTTGGAAACCTCATCGGTGAGGAGATCGACCACGTACACCTCGTTGGTCTCCAGGTCGTCCACGTAGAGCAGCCCGAGACTCTCGTCGGCGACCATGTGCCACATGGCGCCTCCCGTCTGCAGGATCACCGTGCCTTTGCCCGTAGAGAGATCGATGCGCTGGATGTCCCCATGCTCGTGTCCGGCCACGTAGAGCGTCTTGGTGTCGGCCGTGACGTAGAGCCCCAAAGGCGTCTCAACGGTGGGTATGCGCCTTCTGAGCTCGCCGGTCGTGAGATCTATCTCTGAGACGTCGTTGCTGCCCCAGTTGGACGCCCAGAGGATCGTCTCGTCGGGGGAGAGGAACACGGCTTTCGTCCAAGTCCCGCCCGTCCCGAGGCGGCGCCGCACCGTGCGTGAGGCCCGGTCGATCTCGTACACGGTGGCGGTCTCCATCTGGGCCGCAAACACGGTTTGACCGTCGTTGGTGAACACCATGTCCACGGCGCCGTTGTCGCCCAGCGGGACGGCGCCGGTCTTGTCGCCTGTGACGGGGTCGTAGATCCCGAGCCCGTTGCTCTGCGCGAACGCGGCCCAGAGCTCTTTGCTGTCGGGGGAGAAAACCACCCTTTGCGGACCGAGGCCGGACTTGAAGCGGACTACCGTCTGGTAGAGCTGTCCCTCTGGATCGAGCCAGACTCTGAGTTCTTGGGCGGTGGTGAGAGCGAGCTCCCGGACGGTGGTGTTGTAGCCCTCCCGGCGGAGCTCCACGGTGATGCCGCCTCCGGGGATCTCTTGGGAGAAAGGCGTCCTGCCGGAGATCACGGTCTCATCCTGAAGCGTGATGCTGAGCTCGACCACCTCGGGGTCGCTGGTGACGCTGAGCGGCTGATGAGGGAGGTTGGCGAGAGTGACGCTGGTGGTGGACGTGGACGTTGCGGCTGTGCCCGCAGGGGGCGACCCCTCGTCAGCGGCCAAGGTGCTCTGAACCGGCTCCGTCAGGGAGGTGGTCATCGGAGTAGTCTGGGTGGATGTGCCGACGGGCACGTTGTCGCTCGACAGAAGCCGGTAGGTCCCGTAGGCCGCTCCGGCCAGGACCACGATCACGACCGACGTGGCGATGACGACCGACCGGCGCCTTCGCTTGCGCCGGGTCCGACGCTCCAGGCGCGACTCTTGGAGACTGAAGGGATCCTCGGCAGGGGGCGGTAGGTTATCCATGCCTGAATGATATACGATGCATCCCCACCTTCGCGTCGGCACTCCTCTTCTTCCTCCTGGGGCCCCGCACGAAAGCATTTCCTCACGACACTTTGAAGTGCTACGCTTGCGCTGCCTGTGTCGCGGCAGTCGCGTAGAGCATCGCACCACTTACGAGTGTTGTTCGCTGCGATGTACGCCACCAGGGGGGATCCGTAGGTGTGTAGAGACCGGCTGTGAAGGAGGGAACTACGTGGCTACAGGCGAGAGACGCTCGGTGAAAGTGGACGTCGGCGAGCACGGGCTAAAACAGCACGATCTCGGCGTTTGGACCGTCGTATTCATGATCTTCTCCCTCGTGGCCGCGGGCGCTTACGGCATCGAGGAGATGATCCCCGAGTCGGGCGCGGGCCTGACACTGGTCATGCTCATGGTGCTTCCCTTCCTGTGGGGATTGCCGTTCGGTCTGGTGGCCTCGGAGCTCGGCTCCGCCAGGCCGCAGGAGGGCGGCTACTACAAGTGGGTGCAGGAAGCCCTGGGCGAGTTCTGGGGTTTCCAGGCCGGCTGGTGGAGGACCATCTCGGTCTATATCGACAACACCCTCTACGTGATCCTGGCAGGCGGCTATCTTGCCTCGCAGTGGGATCTGAACGGCTACGAGCAGTTCGCGGTCAAAGCGGCCATGATCATCATCTTCACGTACATCAATATCCGCGGCGTCAGGGATGTGGGCATCATCACCACGGTCCTGTCTATCCTCGTCATCGTCGCCTTCGCCATCGTCGCGATCGCTGGCTTCATGAACTGGAGCGGGAACCCGTTCGTACCTTTCACATCGGACGGTGAGATCATGGGTGCGGCGGGCATAGGCTTCGCCGACTGGATCATGTACATCGGGGCGGGCCTGGCTATCGGCATGTGGATGTACTCCGGCTATGAGTCTATGTCCACCGTCGCTGGGGAACTCAAGAACCCGCAGGTCATCCCGAAGGCCACCCTCATCACCGTCCCCCTTATCATGGCCGTCTACATACTGCCCACCATGGCAGGTCTTGCCTCCATCGGCTCGTGGGATGAATGGGGTACCACCGCTGAAAGTGTCGGGTACGCTGATGTCGTCACCACCTTCTGGGGGGCTGGGTTCGGCATCTTCTTCATCATCATCGCCGTCTTAGCGCAGTGTTCCATCTACAACACGTACATCGCGTCGGGATCACGAGGGTTCTTCGCCCTGGCCGAGGACCATCTAGCGCCGCCTGTCCTGGTGAAGGTCGACAAGAAACACGGGGTACCGTATGTCGCGGTCTTGTCCGTCGCAATCGTCAACCTGATCCTGTGCAACTTTGCCTTCACCACGGTTGTCATCGTGGATGTCTTCCTGCTGGTCTCGTCGTACATCATGGTCTACATCTCGGCGATGATCCTCAGAAAGAGGCTTCCCGATGAGGCGTACAAGTTCAAGATCAGGGGAGGCTATCCGTTCCTCGTTCTGCTCTGCGTGATTCCCATAATCATCGGAGTGGCGTCGTTCTTCGTCAACGGTACCGACTACTTCATAGGCGGCCTCATCGGTATTCTCACAGGGCCGGTAGTGTATGTGATCTGGAAGAGAAGGTACGGCGGTCTCGCCAAGAAGGACCCGGTGAACTACCCGCTCAATCCGCGGACGCGTCTTGGCATCGGCGACCTCAAGAAGATAGCCTGGGTCTTCTTCGGATTTGCGGTCGCGGGCTTCTTGGCCATCCCGTGGCTGAGATGGTTCGAGGGCGAATGGGCGGAGGAGTACTATGCCGAGACCTACGGTGACTCGTATCTCTCCGGGTGGCTGGGGAACTTCGACACGATGCTGACCACCATCCTCGTCATTGCAGCCGTCTTCTTGGTGATCGCCGTCGCCTGCGCCATCGCCGCCTTCAAGCTGGAGCCGAGGAAGGGCGAGATGCTGCCGCCGGCCGCCGAGGGGGAGTAGAGTCGAACGAACGATTCTTCTCCGGCTCATGACCCGACGGGCGCAGGTCTGTTCCTGCACCCTCTGACGTGATCTGTGAAGTGTTTCCAACGCGGCTTTGGGAGGGCTCAGATGAAGGTATTGCTGGTGGGTGTGGGTGGCGTGGGTGAAGCCATCGCCGTTCTCTGCAAGAACAGACCGTGGGTGGAAAAACTGGTGCTGGCCGATTACAACGTCGACCGGGCCAAAGAGGTGTGGGCGAAGGTAGGCTCCCCGGCGCACATGCCGGTGGAGCAGGTCGACGCGGGCGACAAGGACCAGGTGGCGGCTCTGGCCCGCAAACACGGGGTGGACCTGATCCACAACGCCGTCGACCCCGTGTTCAACGAAGCCATCTTCGACGCCGCCTTCGAGGTCGGATGCAACTACATGGACATGGCCATGACCCTGTCCTCGCCACATCCCGGCGACCCGTTCAACACCCCGGGCGTCAAGCTGGGTGACTACCAGTTCGAGCGCGCCGAAGCATGGGAGAAGAAAGGCCTGCTCGCTTTGGTGGGGGTGGGTGTGGAACCCGGCATGGCCGACGTCTTCGCCAAATATGCGGAGAAGAACCTCTTCGACGAGATCGAAGAGATCGGGGTGCGCGACGGCGCCAACCTGGAGGTCCGCGGCTATGAGTTCGCGCCCAACTTCTCCATCTGGACCACCATCGAGGAGTGCCTCAATCCTCCGGTGGTATGGGAGGAGGGCAAGGGCTGGTACACCACCCAGCCGTTCTCGGAACCAGAGGTCTTCGAGTTTCCCGAGGGGATCGGTCCGGTGGAGTGCGTCAACGTGGAGCATGAAGAAGTGCTGCTGGTGCCGCGCTGGGTGAAGTGCAAGCGGGTCACCTTCAAGTACGGCCTGGGCGACGAGTTCATCGGCGTGCTCAAGACCATCAAGATGCTGGGCCTCGACAATCGCTTCCCCATCGACGTCAAGGGCGTCAAGGTGGCGCCGCGCGACGTGGTGGCGGCATGTCTGCCCGACCCTGCCCATCTGGGCGACCAGATGTTCGGCAAGACCTGCGCGGGCACCTGGGTCAAGGGCGTTAAGGACGGCAAGCCTCGGCAGGTGTACCTGTACCAGGTGGCCGACAACGAGACCTGTATGAAGAACTACGGCGTCCAGGCCGTGGTGTGGCAGACGGCCGTCAACCCGGTCATCGCGTGGGAACTGCTGCAGACAGGGGCCTGGAAGGGTGCAGGAGTGCTGGGGCCGGAGGCCTTCGATCCCGATCCGTTCGTGGCTTTGATGCCGGCCTATGATTTCCCCTTTGGGCTGAAGGAGATGACGGTCTGAGGTGCGCTGGAGTAAGCGTCGAGAGAAGCCGCTCTTTCGTACGCATCGATCGCCTTTCAACTCTCCCCAATGGGCGGTGGGGAGAGTCGTGCAAAGCGATGACCGGCTTTACCGGGTGACGCGCTGGGTGGAGTTGCGGCGCGTGCAACTCGATCGAGGGGGCTCGGTGGGTCATTGGGAAGTGTGGGGTGAGCAATTGAGCGATGATGAGATGCGCGAGGCTTTGCTGGAGGCGGTCGAGCGTATCAAGGACAGCGACGGTGCGGACAGTGATGAAGAACATCCCTAGTCCAGTATCTTGTGAGGGATATCGCCGCAAAGAAGGAGTTGAGAGCCGATGAGTCCCACAGAACCGGTCGCGATCGACAAAAGGCGCGTTGCCGAGTTGACCGAGCGCGAGGAGAAGCGCCTCGAGCAAGAGACCCTCAAGTCGTACGAGATGTTCAAACGGGCGTCCCGGTCGCTCGTCAACGGGGTCTCGTCCACCTATCAGGTGCGCGATCCCTATCCCATCTACTTCACCCACGGTAAGGGATCGAAGATCTACTCGGTCGATGGGCACGAGATCTGTGATTTTCACAACGGTTTCGGCTGCATGGTGCAGGGGCATGCCCACCCGGCCATCGTGGAGACCATCAAGAAGCGGAGCGAACTGGGCACGCAATTCGCTCTGCCCACTGAAGACTCGTTCATCGTGGCCGAGCATCTGGCCAAGAACTTTCGGCTGCCCAGGTGGCGTTTTGTGAACTCCGGTTCCGAGGCCACTATGGATGCCATCCGCATCGCCCGTGCCTACACCGGGCGCGACCAGATAGTCAAGATCTTCGGCTCCTACCATGGCCACCATGACTACGTGATGGTGAGTCTGGGCGTGAAGGACTTCGGCGACGTCGGTCCTCGCGACAACTACAAATCGATCTCGTATGGGGCGGGCATCCCGCAGTCGTCCATAGACATGACCACGGCCGTACCCTTCAACGACGCCCCCATGATGGAGGCGCGTATCGAGCGGCTCGTCGAAGAGGGGCGCAAGCCGGCCTGCGTCATCATGGAAGCGGCCATGATGAACTTGGGCGTGGTGCTACCCGAGCCCGGATACCTGCAGGCCGTGCGCGAGATCACCAAGAAGCACGGCATCGTGCTCATCTTCGACGAGGTCAAGACCGGCATCTGCACCGCCGCGGGGGGTGCGGTCGAGCGCTTCGGCGTGGTGCCCGACATGGTCACGTTGGCCAAGGCGTTGGCCGGTGGACTACCTGCGGGCGCCATCGGCGGCACCGAGGAGGTCATGTCGGTTGTCGAGAGCGGCAAGGTCTACCAAGTGGGCACCTACAGCGGCAACCCGCTCTCCATGGCGACGGCGCGCACCAGCCTGGAGGAGGTCATGACCCCCGATGCCTACAAACACCTCAACTACCTGAACGACCGGCTCATACGCGAGATGGACGGCATCGCCGCCAAATACGGGTTCCCCGGCTATACGGTGGGCATCTCGTCCAAGGGGTGCTTCAACTTCGCCACCGGCAAGATCACCGACTACGAGTCGTTCATCAAGTATCAGGACGTGGAGCTCTGCTACCTCGCCTGGCTTTACAACATGAACCGCGGGGTGATCATCGCTCCGGGGCGCGAGGAGGAGTGGACTCTCTCGGTGCAGCACACCGATGAAGACATCGACCAGTATGTCGGCGCCTTCGAGAGCATGGTGAAAGAAGTCCTGGCCTGATGGATATCATGGCTCGCGACCAGGCCTAGAGGTGCCAGTCTCCCGCGGCTTCGGGTTGGTAGATGATCCGAGAGATCTTCAGCCTTCGAGTGCCCGCCGGGACCTTCCACTCGAAGGTATCGCCTACCCGGTAACCGAGCATCGCTGTGCCGATAGGAGCCAGCACGGATACTTTTGCCTGTTCGACATCCGCCTCGTCAGGAAACACGAGGGTGCGGATCTCCTTGGCCCCGGTATCGAGGTCGAGCAGCTCGACCGTGGAGCGCATCGTCACCACATCGGCCGGGACCGCGCTGGGTTCGACTACCGCCGCCTTCTCCAGTTCGCCCTGCAGCTTCCGCAGGTACGCGGAGCTGCCCTCACTCGCTCTCTGTTGGGTCACGAGCTTGCGGAGACGCTCGAGATCCTGCTCGGTGATGTAGATGGCTCTCTGCTCCATGCCGTCGACTCTCCTTCTGAGGTGACAAAAGCCGCCCGCGCGGCGGCTCGGTGAGGACCCTGTAGGGTATGCTTGATATATTGTAAGTATAACCGAGTAGCACGTGAGCGAGGTGGGGGCCGTGGAGAAGAACGTCGGCAGGATCACCGTGGAATGCATCATCGGTGATATCACCCGGCAGGCCGGGTTCGATGCCGTTGTGAATGCGGCCAACGCTGAACTGCTCCCCGGGGGCGGCGTCGCCGGCGCCATCCACAGGGTGGCGGGGCCCGGCCTCGAGGAGGAGTGCAGGCCGCTCGCGCCCATCAAGCCCGGGCAGGCGGTGATCACAGGGGGATACGATCTCCCCAACCCGTACGTGATCCACTGCCTCGGCCCCATGTATGGATTGGACGAACCCTCCGACGCTCTACTCGCCGACTGTTACCGCAACGCGCTCCGGCTCGCCGACCAGCGGGGGCTTGTCTCCGTCGCCTTTCCCGCCATCTCAACGGGTAGCTTCGGATATCCGCTCACAGAGGCGGCCGAAGTCGCTATGGGTGCAGTAGCGCGAGCGGCGGAGTCTCTCAAATCGGTGGGGATCGTGCGGTTCGTCCTTCGGGACGAAGAAGCGATCCGTGTTCACGAAAAGGCTTTGGAGGCAGAGTGGAAGCGATACTGACACGCCAGAACATCCGCAAGTACACAGACCAACCCGTCTCAGACGATCTCGTCACCCAGGTGCTCAGAGCGGCGATGGCCGCGCCTTCGGCGGGCAATCAGCAACCGTGGCAGTTCATCGTGGTGCGCGACCGGGATTCGCTGGAGGCCATCTCGACTGCCTCTCCTTACTCGGAGATGGCTCGCGATGCGCAGGTGGCCGTAGTCGTCTGCGGAGACTTGACGCGCGAAGAGCGTTCCGGCTACTGGATGCTGGACTGCGCGGCGGCCACCGAGAACCTTCTTGTGGCCGCCAACTCCCTTGGACTCGGCGCCCTGTGGCTGTACTTCTACCCCCGTCACGAGAGGATCGATGCTCTGAGGGCGCTCTTGGATCTCCCCCAACAGATCATCCCGTTTGCGGTGGTGCCCATCGGCTATCCGGCTGAGGACCCAGCGCAGGTCGACCCCTTCCGGCCGGAGCTCGTCCACTTCGAGCGCTGGTAGGAGCGGCGGTGAAGACCTCGCTGGGCGCGCGCCCCGTCGTCTATCCCACCCCTGTCTTCGCCGTCGGCTCGTACGACGCCGGCGGCCGGCCGAACGTGATGGCGGTGGCATGGGGAGGAGTCTGCTGCTCGAAGCCGCCCTGTTTGTCGATCGCGCTGCGCAAGGCTACCTACACGTACGGCAACCTTGTGGAGCGCAAGGCCTTCACGGTGAGCATCCCGTCGATAGATCACGTGGCCGCGACCGATTACTTCGGCATCGTCTCGGGGCGCGACGAGGACAAGTTCGAGGCGGCCGGTCTCACTCCGGTGCGCTCCGACCTGGTGGATGCGCCGTACGTGGGGGAGTTCCCCTTGGTCCTCGAATGCAAGGTCGTGCACGTGGCCGAGCTCGGCCTGCACACACTCTTCGTGGGCGAGATCTTGGATGTCAAGATCGAGCAGGAGTGCCTGGACGCCGATGGAAAGCCCCAAGCGGAGCTCTTGCGACCGTTCATGTGGACCCCGGGTGAGAACGAGTACTACGGGGTGGGTGAGAGATTGGGCCGGGGCTTCTCGGTGGGGAAGAGCCTCCAGCGCAAGAGCGGCGGATAGCTTAGGTGCCGGTCGGAGCCGTCTCGAGGTAGATCTGTATGCGGTCGCGGCCGAGGCGTTTCGCCTCGTACATCGCCTGGTCGGCCTTCGGACGAGAGCCTCTTTACTTCGAGACGGTCCAGACGGCCTCGCCTGACGCACGGCTGTCCTTGAAGACGAGGTCTCCTTCCATCTCCAGATCACCGCCCGACCCGCTCACCGTTGCGGTCGCCTTGTCTCCCGATGACTCTGATTTGAGCGTGAGCTTGTCGTCTGATTCCGAGTAGCCGACCGACATAGTGTCTTCGAGGTCGTCGAGGCTCGGATCTATCGCCGACATCTCTATGGTCATGACTGCCGAGTTGTTGTCGCCCAACCCCTTTATGTACAGGGTCATGGGGATCTCTTCGTCCAGAATCTGGTCGCGCAGGTCCTCGGTCGCGTCGGTCGGCTCGTCGAGGTCGAGCGACTCGTACGTGATGGTGCCGTTCCAGTACCCATAGTAGTCGTCCGGCAACGGATCTCCGCCCCCGTCCTTGTTGTAGAAGAAGCCGAAGTAAACTCCCAGAGCGATGCCCACGAGGATGAGCCCGATGAGCGGCCCCAACCAATACCACAACTTGGATCGCTTGCCGGCAGGAGCCGGATAGGCGCCCGGCGCCGCCTGGGCGGGTTGCTGGTAGGCCTGCTGTTGATAGGCCGGTTGCTGATAAGCGGGCTGTTGATACGGCGCCGGCTGCGCAGCCGCCGGCTCTGCTGCCGGAGGAGGCGCAGCGGCAGGGAAGAGGCCCTGGATCTGTGAGGCCGGAGTCCACTGCGGCAGCGCCGGGTGCCACACCATATCCGTGGGCTGCAGCGAACCGGAGAGACGCGTAGAGTACAGTTGCTCCCACGTGAGCGGGCCCACCTGTTGCTCGGCTCCCGCGCCGCCGGGCAGGTAGTACCAGCCGTTGGACATGGCCTCAGCCATCGCTATCTCCTCTCGAGTCGCCCTGTCTTTTGCTCCGTGGTGCTCGATCTCGGTTTAGTCCGAGACCTTCTCGGCCTTCCACTCCGCCTTGCCCGAGACCCCATAGTCATCGAAGCTCAGGGAGCCCTCCCAGACGAGCGTGTCTCCCTTCTCGGTCACCTTACCATCGACGTCGGCTCCTGACTCATCGGAGTCGAACGTCATCTTGCCGTCTGCGTAGGTGAAGTAGACATACTGGTCGTCGGTACCGAAGTCGTCATCGACCACGCTCAGGTCGAAGGTCATCGTGGCTTCGCCCGCTCCGTCTGCGTCAACGGTGACGTCCATGGTCAGGGGCAGCTTCTTGTCGATGACCTGCTTGGCGAGATCCATGTCCTCACCCGAGGCCCCTTCGAGCTCCAGCGATGTATAGGTGAAAGTGCCGTCCCAGATGCCTTCCAAGTCCGCCGCGGTGATGTCCTTTGAACCCGTCTCCGCCTTGTTGTAGAAGACGCCGAAGTAGACGCCAAGGCCGGCTCCTACGATCACGAGTGCTATGAGGGGGGCCAGCCAGACGAGTAGAGAACGCTTCGGCCCGGCCGGTCGATAGGCGGTCTGCTGATAGGGCTGCTGGTACTGGACGCCCTGGTAGGCCGGGGGAGCGGGGAAGAGCCCGGGCACCTGAGCCGCCGGCGTCCACTGGGGCAGTGTCGGGTGCCACACCATGTCGGTGGGCCGGATGGAGCCGGTAGAGCACAGGCCATACAGCTGATCCCAGGTGAGAGGCCCCGCTTGTTGATTGCCGCCTTGCAGGTAGTACCAGCCGGTGGCCGTGGGTTCAGTCATATCGCCTCCTCATGAGCAACGTCGGCATGTTATCTGCGATCTCGATACCGAAAGACCATCTTCTGCCCCTCGATGACCCAGAGGATCGCCGAGCTGATGGCGAAGGCGATACCCATTTCCGCGGCGGTAAGGGCCTGGGTGCCGAACACATCCTGCAGGAACGGCACATAGATCAGTGCGAATTGCAGCAGAAGGGTGACGAGCACCGCCCCGTACAAGAGCGGGTTCGTGCGAGGCGAGGTCGTGAAGATCGATTCCCTCTCCATACGGATGGCCATCACGTGGAACATCTGGGAGATGGTCATCACGGTGAACAGCATAGTCTGCCAAGACTCATTCCCGGCCCGCCAGTAGAACCAGCCGGTGAAGAGGGCGATGATGCCCATCAGTGGGCCGGCCCAGAGGATATGGGTCCCCAGGCCGCGCGCGAAGACGCTCTCGCTTGGCGGGTGAGGTGGCCGGCGCATCACGTTGCGTTCGGGCGGCTCGAAGCCCAGGGCAAGGCCGGGCAGGCCGTCGGTGACCAGGTTCATCCAAAGGATCTGAAGGGGCAGGAGGGGCAGAGGCATACCCAAGAACGGTGCGAAGAGCATCACGGCCAGCTCACCGACGTTGGTGGCCATGAGGTACTTGATGAATTTGCGGATGTTGTCGTAGATGACGCGGCCCTCTTTGACCGCGGCCACTATGGTGGCGAAGTTGTCGTCGAGCAAGACCATGTCGGCGGCTTCCTTGGCGACGTCGGTGCCGGTGATGCCCATCGCGACGCCGATATCGGCCTTGCGAAGAGCAGGCGCGTCGTTGACGCCGTCCCCGGTCATGGCGACGATGTGCCCTTGGTCTTGGAGGGCTTCGACTATGTTCAGCTTCTGCTCCGGGGCCACCCGGGCGTAGACCGATACCTCCTGCACCGCCGAACGCATCTCCTCGGGAGAGAGACGTTCGAGGTCGACGCCGCTGAGCACCTTGACCGCATCCGGACCCGAGCTCTGCTCCGGGACGATGCCCACCTTGCCGGCGATGCTGGCCGCGGTCAGAGGCTGATCTCCGGTGATCATGGCCGGCCGGATGCCCGCTGAGACAGCCGTCAGGACGGCGTCCCGCGCTTCCGGCCGCGCCGGGTCGATCATGCCTATGAGCCCGACAAGGATGAGGTCTTTCTCCCAGTTCTCGCTGGGGCCGCTCTTGGCGGCCTCGTCGAGAGGCCGGAACCCCAAGGCGAGAACGCGCATCCCTTGGGCTGCCAGGAGGTCGTTGGACTTGGCGATCCGTGCTTGGGTGGGCCCGTCCAAAGGCAGGACAGCGCGACCGTCCCAGACGCTTCGGCAGATCTTGAGCAAGGAGTCGAGGGCTCCCTTGGTGAACGCCACGTAGGGCGCGTTCTCCTGGGCAAGATAGTCGCTCAGCTCCTCGAGGCCGAACACCGGTTCGGCAGGTAGGCTGTGGAGCGTGGTCATGAGTTTCCGGTCGGACTCGAAGGGTATCTCGCCGACGCGCGGGAAAGACCCTTCCAAAGCGGGTTTCAGTAGACCCAGCTGAGCTCCCGCGATGATCAGGGCCCCCTCGGTGGGATCTCCTATGGCCCTGAGTTGTGATTCGGCGCACGTTGTGGCAGTCGAGGCATCTCCGGGGACAAGCTGGAGGCTCTCCTTCGCATCGGGGTCACAGTCGGTTTCCACGGTAGTACTCGCCAGGACGGAGTCGTTGCACAAGGTGCCGCCTGCAGCGAGAAGGGCGATAGAGGGCTTATCTTGGAGCAGCTCGGCCGCCGCTCCGGCGTTCACAGCCGCCAAGGGCGCCGAGTGTCCGTGCTTCATGGCTTGGTGTAGATCGACTTCATCGCCCACCACGTCCAGGATGACGACGGTCATCCGGTTCTCAGTGAGCGTGCCCGTCTTGTCGGAGCAGATGACCGTCACCGAACCGAGAGTCTCCACCGCGGGAAGCTTGCGGATGAGGGCGTGGCGGCGCAGCATGCGTTGCGCTCCCAGAGAGAGCGAGATGGTGACGATGGCGGGCAGCCCCTCGGGTACCGCGGCCACTGCCATGCTGATGGCTGTGAGGAACATGATGCGGGCGCCCTCTCCGCGTATGAGGCCTTGCGCGAAGATGATCGCCACCAGGATTAGCGCGGCCACGGCCAGCCATTTGCCTAGTTGACCCAGGCGCTTCTGCAGCGGAGTGGGTTCCTGTTCGAGGCCTTGGATCATCCCGGCGATCCTGCCCAGCTCAGTGTTCATACCTGTGGCGACCACCAACGCTTCCGCCCGGCCATAGGTGGCAGCGGTGCCCATGAAGAGCATGTTCAGACGGTCGGCGAGCGGGACCTCGGGCTGATCCAGAGCCTCGACGCTCTTCTCGACGGCCTCGGATTCGCCGGTGAGGGCGGCCTCCTGGACGCGCAGGCTGGCCGACTCGATGAGGCGGGAGTCGGCGGGTATGACGTTGCCGGCCTCGATCAGGACGATATCTCCGGGCACGAGTTCGCTCCCGGGGATCTCTTGGACTTTGCCGTCACGCCGCACGCGCACGGAGGGCGCCGCCATCTTGCGTAGAGCCGCCATCGTCTGTTCGGCGCGGTACTCCTGGCGGAAGCCCAAGAGGGCGTTCAATATGACTATGGCCACGATCGCGATGGCGTCTTCGTAATCACCGAGGGCTGCCGACGCTATGGCGGCGATGATGAGGATGACTATGAGGATGGAGGTGAACTGTTCAAAGAGGATGCGCCACTTGCTCTTCAGGCCCTTTTGCGCCAGTTCGTTGGGTCCGTGCTCGTCCAGCCGTGCGGAGGCCTCTTCTGACGTCAGGCCACGGGGGGTGCTCCCCGTTTCTTGCAGGGCTTCATCCGCGGTAAGACGGTGCCAGTCTGTCAATTCCGCATCCTTCTACGTGAGTCGTTTGCCTTCCGCTTGCCCCCGAACCGTTTTGAGAACAGGGTCTCCGATTCTGCCGTGCCTACGAGAAGCAGGGATGTCGATTGGTCAAGAACGGTCTCAGGGCTCAGATCGAGGACGATTTTAGCGTGACTTTGCCGTATCGCCACCACGGTGGCGCCGGTGAGAGAGCGGAGGCGCGCTTCCGTCAACGTCTTGCCGTGAAGGATCTGGGGGACTCGCTTCCAGAAGATGTGGACTCCTTCGCTGAGAAAGACGTTCTGGCGGCCCGCCACGATGTTGGTGAGGATGCTGGCTCCCACCGACGAGTGAGACACCACGAAATCCGCCCCGGCCGCGTAGAGCTCGTCCACGTTTTCCTCGCGGTTGGCCCGGGCGGCGATGCGGACATGGGGGTTGAGGTGCCTGCTGGCCAGCGTGAGGAACACGTTGGTCCCGTCGTCGTTGGTGGTCACGATGAGCCCTCTGGCACGTTCGATGCCCGCCCGCATCAGCACTTCGTGCTCGCTGGCGTCACCCTGGATGAGCTCCGGCTCGTCGTCGTCGGGCACAGCGTCGCGATCGACGATCGTGTGCCGCACTCCCCGGCGGCGCAGGAACGCCGCGGCCGACGAGCCGACAGTGCCGTGACCGAGGACTATCACGAAGTCGCTCTCGGTGTGTTGGCCTATCATCTCCTCGAGAGAGGTCAAGCCGGCTTCTGTGCCGACGAGCAGCATGATCATGCCGTCGGTGATCGTCTTTTCAGGCTCAGGCAGGGAGAAGCGCCCGCGCTCCCAGAGACCTATCACGGAGATGCCGGTCTTCTCGCGGATGTTGGTGCTTCTGATGCTCAGCCCGACCAGTGGAGTGCCGTGCGTGGGTATCTCGGCGAAGAGCAGGTCGCCCAGAGAATCGACTACGTGGCCCATAGCGCCCCGCGTGGTGGCCCTCACGGCCAGATAGTTGCCAAGGGTCTCGCGCAGCGGCACCACGTGGCGCGCGCCCGCCACGGTCATCAGTTCTTTGCGCTCCGGCTGGGTGACCACGGCGGCAACAGGTGTGGAGCAGAGCGAGGCTACGGTGAGCGCCAGGTTGACGTTGTCGGGATCGCTCATGTTGGCGATCACCAGACGGGCGGTCTCGACCCGGGCCCGTGTGAGCGTCTGGGCGTCGGTGGGCACGCCAAGGAGAGCGCTCGCCCCTGCCTCCTCGAGGCGGCGGACTTCTTCCACATCGGGCTCGATCGTCACGTAGGCTGTGTCGGATGCCACGAGGCTCCGAGCCAGGGTCTCGGTGACGGGGTCCCAACCACAGATCACTACGTGCTCTTTCAGGCCACGCTTCAGCCGGGTTCGGGGCCGGTAGCGCAGCAGGTTCTCGAGCCAGGGCGCGAAGACCACGCTGATGATGCCGAAGGGTAGAAGGATCAGAAGGAAGATGAAACCCGACAGGGTGACCCACGCTGAGAACAGCTTCCCGGCGTGCGACAAGAAGGTGATGTCGCCATAGCCGAGCGTGGTCATCGTGGTGATGGTCCAGTACAGCCCGTTGATGAACGAATGGTCTGGGTCGGACTCGTACGTGGCCATCAGGTACTGGAACACCCGGGCGTGTACCGCGATGACGACAGCGAGGAACACGACGTAGCCGATCAGGACGATTACGTTCCGTCCTGACCTACCCCTGGGTATATATCCGAGGTCCGAGACGATAGGTCGCAACGAAGGGACCCCCTTGGTCGATCTCAAGACTAGCATGCGGCATCTTCGACCGCCTGTGCGTGCTGTGTCTTGGTATTCTTCAGGTGTGAGATTGCGCACGAGCGGTGCCGGGTCGGGAGCGGGGCCCCAACCACAAGGAGGAGAGACATGAGCGGTTCGAAACACTACAGCGCCGAGCAGGCCAAGGACGTGGGGGACAAGCTGGGCATCGATTGGAAAGACTTCGATGTGGAGCAGTTCCGCATGGGCATGGATGTGGAACTCGAGCACGGAGCGCACGATCCCGAGACCAACGTGACCGACGACGACGCGCTCATGACCGGCAAGATCGCCTGGGCGCACCTGAAGGAGTTCCCCGACTACTACGACCGTCTCGAGGCCATGGAAGAAGAGGCCGAAGCATACTGGGAAGCCAAGAACGGCAAGTAGACGCTACGGGGGACCGATAGGAGCGGCAGATGATCGTCACTACCAAGCAGCTCTTCGAAGTGGCTTACGGCAAGTTCGCCGTAGGCGCCTACAACATCAACAACATGGAACAGACCTTGGGACTCTTTCGGGGCAACCTCGACTCCCAGGCGCCCTTCATCATCCAGATATCCAAGGGCGCCCGTTCCTATGCCGACAAGCGCATGCTCGAGGCAATGATCAAGGCGGCCGACCAGATCTTCCCCGAGGCGATCTTCGCCGTGCACCTCGATCACGGCGACCTGGCTGCCGCGCTCGATTGTGTGGAGAGCAGCTTCTACTCCTCGGTGATGATCGACGCGTCGCACGAGCCGCTTGAGGAGAACATCCGCATCACCCGGCAGGTCGTCGAGGCCGCGCATGCGAAGGGCATATCGGTGGAAGCGGAATTGGGACAGCTCGGTGGGGTGGAGGAGCACGTCCAGGTGGATGAGAAGAATGCCTGCCTCACCGATCCGGCCGAAGCAGAGGTGTTCGTGCGTGAGTCGGGGTGCGACAGCCTGGCGGTCGCCATCGGGACGAGCCACGGGGCGTACAAGTTCAGCGGGCACCAGGGGCTACACCTCGACGTGGCTGCCGAGATCCAGAAGCGTCTGCCCGGGTTCCCTCTGGTGATGCACGGGTCTTCGTCGGTGCCGCAGGAAGAGGTGGCCCGCATCAACGCGGCGGGTGGAGGTCTGAAGGGCGCCAAAGGCGTGGACGAGGAGGAGTTCGCGAAGGCCGTCCCTCTGGGCGTCACAAAGGTGAATATCGATACCGACGGCCGCTTGGTGTGGACCCGGGTGCACCGGGAGTTCTTCCGAGACAATCCTGAGAAGTTCGACCTGCGCGACCCGGGCAAGGTCTTCATAGCCGAATACGCGCAGTTCATCGCCCATAAGAACGAGAAGCTGCAGTCGGCCGGCACGTTGGAGATGGTGCGCCAAGCGTTGACGGGATAGCGGCCGTTCGCTCTCCAGCCGCCGCGGCCGTCCGGCGGGAGCGGCGGCGGCCGACGGGTCGCGCTTCATGCATAGCCCTGCATAGGCCTTGAGTGGTGGTGCAGGGCTTGAGTGTGGTATTTTCTTGACGCATCAGACCGGCGGAGAGTAGAACGTCCACCGGCCGCATCCGGAGGCCGGCAGCGACACTTGCGGAGTGTGCGCCGGCCCGTATTGTATCTGGGGGCGAATACAACCGCTGGTCAAGATAAAAGGAGAGGACATGGCGGCTGGAATAGAGGCGATCAAGAACCGAGAACTGCTTGCCTGGCTGAAAGACGTGGTCGAGCTGTGCAAGCCCGACGACGTGTACATATGCGACGGCTCTGCGGAGGAGTATGCGTACATAGTCGAGCTCGGAGCGAAACACGGTACGTTCACTCGGCTGAATGAGGACCTCAGGCCGAACTGTGTCCTGACCAGGTCTCACCCGAGTGACGTGGCCCGGGTGGAAGACCGCACCTTCATCTGCACCAAAGAGCAGATAGAGGCCGGTCCCACCAACAACTGGGTCGAAGCAAGTGAGATGAAGAAGACGTTGCGCGAGAAGTATCGCGACTGCATGACGGGCCGTACGATGTTCGTGATCCCCTTCTCGATGGGACCCGTCGGCTCGCCGTTTTCGAAGATCGGCATCGAGGTGACCGATTCCGCTTACGTCGTCGCGAACATGATGATCATGACGCGGGTGGGGACCAAGGTCCTCGAAGCCCTCGGCACCGATGGTGAGTACATACCCTGTCTGCATTCGGTGGGCGCTCCCTTGCAGCCTTCCCAGGAAGACGTGCCGTGGCCCTGTGAGAACGATCCCGCCAACAAATACATCACACATTTTCCCGAAGACCCCTCCATCTGGTCGTACGGCTCGGGTTATGGCGGCAACGCGCTTCTGGGCAAGAAATGCCTGGCTCTGCGCATAGCCTCGGCTCTGGCCCGCAAAGAGGGTTGGCTGGCCGAGCACATGCTGATCCTCTGCTTGACGTCGCCCGAAGGAAAGAAGCACTACATCACCGGAGCGTTCCCCAGCGCTTGCGGCAAGACCAATCTGGCCATGATGCAGCCCACGCTGCCCGGCTGGAAGGTCACCTGCCTGGGCGACGACATCGCATGGATGCATATCGGCGAGGACGGCAGGCTGTACGCCATGAACCCCGAGACGGGGTTCTTCGGTGTGGCTCCGGGGACGTCCTTTCAGTCGAACCCCAATGCCATGGAGACCTTCACCCGCAACAGCATCTTCACCAACGCGGGCCTCACCGACGATGGTGACATCTGGTGGGAAGACATGGGGATCGATCCCCCGGCTCACCTCATCGATTGGGAAGCCAAGGATTGGACTCCGGATTCGGGACGCAAGGCGGCTCATCCGAATGCGCGTTTCACCTCTCCTGCAGAGCAGTGCCCGGTCATCGACCCAGACTGGGAGAAGCCCGGGGGTGTGCCCATCTCGGCCATTCTCTTCGGGGGCCGGCGGGCGAGCACGGTGCCTTTGGTGTATGAGTCGCTCAGCTGGGAGCACGGCGTGTTCATGGGCTCGGCGGCCGGATCGGAGACTACCGCGGCCAACCTGAGCAAGACCGGCGTGCTGCGGCACGACCCCTTCGCGATGTTGCCCTTCTGTGGATACAACATGGGCGACTACTTCGCTCATTGGCTCTCCATGGCCAAGCGCACCGACCCGTCCAAGTTGCCTCGCGTGTTCTTCGTCAATTGGTTCCGCAAGGGTGATGACGGTCACTTCCTGTGGCCGGGCTACGGTGAGAACAGCCGGGTGCTCAAATGGATCTTCGAGAGGGTCGAAGGTGGGGGACAGGCCGTTGAGACCCCCATCGGGGCTATGCCGACCCCCGAGGCTATCGACCTGTCGGGGATCGACGTGCCGGCCGAGGATCTCAAGACCCTCCTCGCGGTCGATGTGGAGGCGTGGAAGGCAGAGGCCGCCAATCTCTCCGAGTACTACGATGGGTTCGGCGAAAGACTCCCCGCGGCTCTCCGCGATCAATTGAGAGCGTTGCAGGATCGTCTAGACGGGAGGTGAGCGATGACCGCATCGGCCGCCGAACTGAATCCCCTCGCCGCCGAGCTGAACCAGGCCATACGGCAGGAAGCGCCCGCGGTGATGCGGATGCTCTCGGAGCTGGGCAAGAAGCTGTACTTCCCCAAGGGGATACTCACGCAGTCCGCCGAGGCGAACCAGAAGGCCACTCGATATAACGCCACCATAGGTGAGGCGCGGGAGCTGCACCAACCGATGGGGCTCCCCGCCATCACGCGGCACCTGAGCGACCTGAAGCCCGACCAAGCTCTCCCGTACGCGCCGTCGGCGGGCCGGGCCGATCTGCGGAAGGCGTGGCTGGAAGAGATCAAAGAGAAGAATCCGTCTCTGGGCGATACTCCTACGAGCCTGCCTGCGGTCACGAGTGGGGTCACTCATGGGCTGAGCACCATCGCCGACATGTTCGTGGACGAGGGAGACGTCTTGTTTCTCCCCGACCAGGTGTGGGGCAACTACAAGCTCGTCTTTGGCGTGAAGCGCGGTGCGCGCACGGTGAACTACCATCTCTACGATGAGAACGGGGCTTTCGACCTGCACGGGCTCCGCAGCCTGCTCAAGGATCACGCGAGCATCGGCAAGATCATCGTGCTCTTGAACTTCCCCAACAACCCCACGGGCTACTCAGTCACGCCGGCCGAGGCCGACGGCATCCGCGACATCCTTGTGGAGATCGCATCGCAGGATTGTGACGTGGTGGCCCTGTGCGACGACGCCTATTTTGGGCTGTTCTACAGCGCTGAAGCTCTCAAAGAGTCGGTGTTCACGCGACTTGCCGACGCCCACCCGAACATCCTCGCGGTGAAGCTCGATGGCGCATCCAAGGAGGACTACGCGTGGGGTCTGCGTGTGGGTTTCATCACCTACGCCATAGCCGGGGGCGCCGGCGCCTACGAAGCCCTTGAGAAAAAGACAGGCGGTTGCATCCGGGGGACCATCAGCAACTCTCCCAATCTGTCTCAGTCGTTGGTACTCCGTGCGATGTCCGATCCGGACTACCGGGCCCAGAAGGCCGAGAAACACGCCATCTTGAGCCGCCGGGCGGCGAAGGTCAAAGAGATCCTTGCGCAACCCAGGTTCGCCGAAGCATGGACCATGTACCCGTTCAACGCCGGCTATTTCATGTGCGTGCGCCTAAACGACCTCGACGCCGAGGAGTACCGGGTGCGTCTGCTGAACGACTACGGGGTGGGCGTGATCTCCACCAGCGAGACCGACATCCGGGTGGCCTTGTCGTGTGTGGACGAGCAGGATCTGCCCGACCTGTTCGACGTGATGCTCGAATGTGCCTTGGAGATGAAGAAGGGGTAGCGACCGAAGAGGTGGCACTACGGCCACGGTGTGGTTGCGGTTCTACGCTGAGCTGGGGGATCTCCTGGCCAAAGAGCGCCGGGGGCGCGAGTTCGAGCATATCTGCGTGGCCGGAGGGTCCGTCAAAGACGTGATCGAAGGTCTTGGGGTCCCGCACACGGAAGTCGACCTCATCCTGGTGAACGGACGTTCCGTCGACTTCGGTCACCACGTGCAGGACGGCGACCGGGTGAGCGTGTACCCGGTCTTCGAGGCGCTGGACATCTCGCCGGTCTTGGCGTTGCGTCCTGAGCCGCTCCGAGTGTCACGCTTCATCGTCGATGTCCATCTCGGCCGGCTCGCGAGATATCTGCGGCTTGCGGGTTTCGATACTCTCTACCGTAACGACTGGGACGATGAAGAACTGGCGCAGCTTTCTGTGGGCGAGCGGCGCATTCTGCTCACGCGCGATCGCGGGCTTCTGATGCGCTCGGTAGTGACCCACGGGTATCTGGTGCGAGACAACCGGCCGCGCCCGCAGTTGAAGGAAGTCCTGGAGCGCTTCGACCTCTGGGGCGCGGTGGCGCCGTTCACCCGCTGCTCGGTGTGCAACGGCCTGGTCAGACCGGTGCCCAAGGCTGAGGTGGCGGTTGGCCTTCCCGAGCGGACGGCGGAGCACTACCAGGAGTTCTGGCGCTGTACCGGCTGTGGACGCGTGTATTGGCAGGGCGCGCACTACCGGTCGTTGTCGACGCTCTTCTCCCGGCCCGGGTCTCCGTCGTCGTCCGGATGAGGCAGGCCCAGCCGCCATCGAGAGAAGAGCGGCACGCCTATGAGGGCCAGCACGCCCATGCTCAGGATGCCCATGGAGGTCGCGGTTTCCCCGCCGGCCGCTTCGGCAAGAGGCGACAGGGCTGCGCCCAGTCCCTGGGAGGTGCGCTGTACGGCCCCGAACAGACCGAACCCCAAGGCTTGATAGTCGGAGTGGAAGGTCTGAGCGAAGGCTCCGCGCACGGTGGGGACGATAGCTCCCGAGACGAGACCATGCAGGGCGCCGCAGACCACCACCAGCCACAGGCTGGTGGCCACACTGAAGACGGCCGCGTTCAGCCCGAAGACGACCAGCCCGATGAGGATGATGCGTCTCACCAAGGGGCCGTCCGGCTTGAGGAAGGCGACGATTCCCGCCCCCACTGCCGACATGATCACCACCACCCCGGAGATGGCGAGGAGGCGGACCCCTTCGAACCCCGTGATCCTCTGTACGTAGAGGGGCAGGTAGATGGTGAGGCCCATGACCGAGGAGTTCAACATGAAGTACCCGGCCAAGAACCATCCCGCCCTGTATTGCCGGGACGACTGCTTCCAAAGGACCTTCATCCTTTGATGGAGGGTGCCCGGCGGCATGGTCACGGCATCGCCCTTCTTTTGCCACATGGCGTCCGTGAGCATGCTCGGTATCGCGCTGGCGACGAAAATGAGGCCGGCAGGGATGAGGGCGTATTGACGTCCTGAGACCCCCGGTATCAACTGCCCCGAAGCCAGTAGTTCGCAGATGCCCACCCCTACCGCGCCGCCGACGAAGCTGAGCGACAGACCGAGTGAGGAGACACTGACTATATTGGCCTCACCGGCAGCACGCAGCATGGAGGCGTTGTAGATGAGGCTGGAGAGTTGGAAGAGGTAGTTCGCTGCGCCGGCGACGACCAGGATGGTGGCGAGGGCAGCGGTGCCGGTGTGGGGCAACACGCTTGGCAGCATGAGCAGGAGGGCCGAGCAGATGACCGCCCGCACGAACCACCGCCGGCGTTTTTGCCTTTCGTCGGCGTAGACGCCTATGTACGGCCCGCTTAGGCCGATGGCCCACGACGAGACGGCCGACACCAGTCCGAATATCCACGCCGGGACGCCGAGGTCGGTGACTACCCAGATGGTGAAGTAGAGAGGAATGGCGAACTCGACCGCGGTGTTACCCAGGTCGTAGGCGTACCAAGCCTGCCGGGTGCGTCTGCCGGTGGTACCGCCGTCTATCGCCGGGTCTGTGTACATCGGGGCTTAGTGTACTATGAGTGCTTCCGGACACCAGGACGGTGGTCTCTTCGAGGTGACGGTGGGCGATATCAACACGAGGAGCAGCGGGTCGAACGATCCGACACAGCCTCTCTTTCACGAGGCACAGCACCTCAAACAGTGGGTGTTCATGATCCCCGTCGTCGCCGTGGTCGCGGTCGTGTGGTGGCAGTTCGTCCAGCAGGTGATCCTAGACAACCCACAGGGCCGGGAACCCATACCCGACTGGCTGGCCTTGGTCTTCACCATCGTCTTTGGCATCGGGCTTCCGGTGTTTGCCGCAAGGATGCGCTTGATCACCGAGGTGCGCCCGGGGTCGGTGACCGTGAATCTGACACCCTTCCGAAGCCGGACCATCGCGGCCGAGGAGATCTGGAAGGCGGAGGTGCGGGAGTACTCCGCGATCGGGGAGTACGGAGGCTGGGGAATCAAGACCAGCCGCCGGAATGGCCGTGCCTACGTCGCCCATGGCGACAAAGGGGTCCAGCTCGTCCTGGCTACGAAGGAGTTGGTGCTCATCGGTTCTCAGCGTCCCGAAGAGCTGCTGTCCGCCCTTCAGTCGGCAGGCGCCGACCTCGAGCGTTACGACGCGCGGATCGCCGAGGCGACCGTGCCGGTCGAGGATCACGGCGCCGAAGAGCACGACGCCAAAGAGCACGACGCCAAAGAGCACGGCGCCGAAGAGCACGGCGCCGATGCCGAAGACGAGGTCCACCTATGAGGATCGTGGTCGCATTGGGCGGCAACGCGCTCCTCAAGAGGGGGCAGCCGCTCACGGTGGGTAATCAGCGGGAGAACGTCAAGGCCGCCGCCCGCGCGCTTGCGCCGCTGGCGCGCGAACACAGCCTGGTGGTCACGCACGGCAACGGTCCGCAGGTGGGCCTGCTTGCTCTCGAAGCGGCCGCCTACACGGGGGTCGAACCGTACACCCTCGACGTGTTGGGCGCAGAGTCTGAGGGCATGATCGGTTACATGATCGAGCAGGAACTGGGTAACATGCTGCCCGAGGACGTTCCGTTCGCCACTATCCTCACCCAGGTGGAGGTCGACCCTGCCGACCCGGCGTTTGAGCACCCTACCAAGCCTATAGGTCCGCAGTATCCTCGGGAAGAGGCAGAACGGCTTGCCCGTGAGCACGGCTGGAGCATCGGGTTGGACAACGGCTTGTATCGCAGGCTGGTGCCATCGCCTCGGCCCAAACGGATCTTCGAGATACGGGTGGTGGAGTGGTTGGTGGAGCGGGGCGTCATCGTCATCTGCACGGGTGGGGGAGGTATCCCGACGGTCCTCACGCCCGACGGCGCACTTGTAGGGGTGGAGGCTGTGATAGACAAAGACCATGCCGGGTCGCTCCTGGCCAGATCGCTGAAGGCCGAGATGTACTTGATGCTCACAGATGCAGAGGCAGTGTGGGACAAGTGGGGGGAGCCCGACGCACGGGCAATCATCCGGGCGGCCCCGGATGCCTTGGGGCAGCTGGAGTTCGCCGCGGGGTCCATGGGGCCCAAGGTGGCGGCCGCCTGTGAGTTCGCCCGGGCGACAGGGGGTAGAGCGGGTATCGGAGCATTGGAGGATGCGGTGGCAATCATGGAAGGGCGCGCGGGCACTTTGATCTCGACCGAGTTCGACGGCTTCGAATATCGACCGTCGTTGTTCGACTGACGCGCCTGAGGAGCGAGGCCTCGGCCGCGAGTATTCGGCAGCCTACTGTGCCGGAGCTACGCCGGTGTTGCCCCTTGCTGTGAGCTACGGTGTGAGGGCTTGGGTGGCCGGGAGTTCCCTCCAGTCGAGGATCTGGTAGGTCCCGATGGTGGGGAAGTGGGGCGGAGGGTTGTGCAGCAAGAAGGCATCATACTCGTTCGCCCCGTTCTCGAATCCACCGTAGTTGCCCGTCCTCGTGCGGTAGGGTGTGTGGTACGAAGAAACCGAACCGAAGATAGTGAGACAGTCGCGGCGCGGCGCCCACATGACGTCGGCCCCGGAACAGTACTCCTTGCCGTTCTGCGCGATCATGGCGCCGTCTATCTCCATGTCCATCGTCGATATCTGACCCCCCTTCATGTAAGGAGCATACACGGGGATCTCGATGTTCTTCTGAGCGATCAAGCCCACCGCTACCGTTCCGTCTTTTTCGGAGTATGTCAGGTCGCCGACGACGTGGATGGATGTGGACTGCGTGTATCCCGACGGATTGAGCTGTCCCGAGCTGGCGATGGTGATGCGCCCGTGCAGGTTGGTGCCCTCTATCCAGACGTTGTCGTTCACGTAGATCACACCGTCGTCTGGGTAGTCGTAGGCGCCCGCGGAGATCCCGAAGTCGGCCAGGCCGTCCGTGGTGGTGGTGAGGTATCCGCCCACCTTGTTACCATCCTTGTGGTTCCACGCTTCGTACTCGCCAGTCACCAGCCGGATCTGGTACTTCTCGTTGGGCAGTAGCTGGATGTACCAGCCTTTTGTGTCGCCGTGGGCGGACGGCTTGGGGAAGCCGGTCGTTCCTGTGGAATACGGCAGGTTGACGGCGGTCCCCTGCGCCAACTCGTTGAGCCGGGCGAAATCAGAAGTGACCGTACCGAAATCCACCGCCGGAACGGGGAACTGCCAGAGACTACGAGAGGGGTGGCTGACGGGGACGATGTACTCGTACCCCGACCACACGCCGGGTTTGTTTCCATAGGAGCCATTGTAGGTCGCTCTGGCGCAGCTGATGATATCGCTTATGTTCCTGGTCTCCATGCAGATGCCGGTGTTCGAATGGGTCTTGCCCCACCACTTACGATCAAGAGGCCCACCTATGCGCACCTCGTCGTTGGTCAGCATCACGTACTCACTGAAAGCCGGACGCCCCAGGTGCGCGGTGACCGTTCTAGATTGGTCGACGGGCTGGTGCGATGTCCCCGTGAGCGTGACGGTTATGTGGGAATCGTCCTTCGTCGGAGCCACGATCTCCATCGTGTACTCACCCTGCACCGAATCGTCGTAGGGATCGAGGAAGGCGAAGGTCATCTTGTTGGGCTGGGCGGGGCTGGCGCCCGGGATGCCGAAACTGTTCGCCTCCGAGCTGGAGCCGCTCGCGACCATCCACAGGTATTGGTTCAGGCCGGCTTCGGCAATGGCCAGCGACTGCGTGTACGCGCGGTCTCGCTGGACCCGCTGTTGGTTGACCTGGACCTGCGCCAAGAGGACGCCACCCAGGATGAACATCGTGAACACCACGAGCATGCCTAGTATGAGGACATAGCCTCGCTCTCGGGCCAGCAGCCAAGCTTTGACACGCCCTATTGCTCGGCCGACCACCAGTCTTCTATCCACCATCGAGATCTCCCGTATTGCGTCCCCTCAATTGCACTCGAGTCGAGACCGCCGTTGCCCGCCGGGCGAGCTCGGGCTTCTCGTTCACGCTGAGATCGATGCCGACGGCGACCACGGCCCGTCGTAGGTCGGCGCTGTTCGGATCTGCTATCTGGTAGATGGCGCCCGTACCCTCGTTATAGGCGTAGTAGCTGAAGATCGGGTCGGATCCATTGCGGATTCCGTCCAGGATCACAAGGCTTTCCAGTTGATGCTGAGCCGGATAGGTTGGAGGTATCGTGCCGGTATCCGGCTCGGTGAGCTCCATCTTCAGGGTTGTCCCAGAAAGGTAGTAGTGGAGCTTCTCGGCCGAACCGTCGCCATCCACATCGGCGTAGAAGGCCATCTCTTGAGGCCGTGCCAGAGCCAAAGAGTCGTCTATGGAGGTCTGATTGGAGTCGGAGTCGCATGCGCCCCGGATGTAACGGCTCATCTCGTACATGGCGAAACGGGCTGAGTCCTGGTTCTGGATGCGCGTTGTCTGATCGGCGGTAGAGCGCAGGGCGCTCAAGTAGAACGTCAGCACCGTGACGGAGATGATACCGGCGATGAGCACCACCACCATCAGCTCCACCAAAGTGAAGCCTTCCTGGCGTGACGCTCTTGTCTCTGTCAGTTTCATCGCATCGCCACCATCAAGGATTGGGCAGTTCGAGTTCTACTTCACGCTGCGTATCCGGATCGAGAGTCAGGCCTATCTGGCCCGAAAGGAGGGTGATGCTCGAGTCTATCGAGTCGGGTTCCACTCCTGACGGCAACTGCAGGACCGGGGAGTAGGTGTCGACCGTGTAGATGATGTAAGGCTCGAGATCGGTCCCGTACCTCAAGTCGTAGAAGTAGGCATAGCCATCCGCATCAGTGAACACAGTGGACTCCGAGACCCAGGGTTCCACCGACAGGTGTCCCTTCAGGGTCAATGCGACATCGGCCCTGGCTGAGCCCGCCCCGTCGGTGAGATGCACGGTGAACCCAGACAACTTGTCGATGATGAGCTGAACCACCGTGAAGGGCATGCCCTTCACGACCACCAATCCCTCCTTTGTGGCCGCATCGTTATAGCCCGTCTTGGTGGCAGTCACGTAGTAGCTGTTGGTGTTGTCGGGGGTGAGGCCGGGGACCATCAGATGCCCGTTGACATCGGTCCGGATAGCGGAGGTGGAGATGTTGACGTGAGGTATCAGGTGATCGTTGGTGATGCGCAGCTGGGCGTCGGCGACCGGTCCGCCGGGCAGGTTCGTCACCGTGATATCGAGCGTCCCGCCCTCGGCGCCTCCCCCGATGTTGGTGCTCATCTGCATGGGCTCGAGCTCTTGGCTGTCGGTCGCTTTGACAATCACGGTCGCTCGTTTGTAGTTGGCCGGATAGGGACCGGAGTAGCTCGGATCCTCGACGTAGATGACTTCCCGGGTTATCTCCAGAGGGACGCCCTTGACGGTCTTGGTCTCTACATCGGGTATTGAGCCGGACGGGTTGCCCGCTACGGTGCCGATGTCTCCATAGGGGAGGGAGCGCATGGAGTCGATTTCTTGGGCTGCGACCTGGTGCATGAGGGTGCGGGTCTCGGAGTCCATGACGCGATTTCCTGCGGAGGCGAAGAATTGGGCCATGCCGAGAAGACAGACTGCGACGAGAACAACAGCCACCATCACCTCGATCAAGGTGAAACCTCGCTCCTCGTGGTGAGTCTGTCTTTCCCCCCATTTGACCAACATGTGACTTCCGTTTCTCGCCCTGATACAGCAACACCCACTGGCGTCGGCCTAGGCCGGCAAGTCATCGTACACGCTGGTGTACTGATACAACATCGACAACAGTGGGCCGTAACTTTAGGATTATCTTGTAGAGTATTCTCCTGGGTAGTTCCTATCCACCTGTGAGTGGTCGCGCGCCTTGCTCCAGGCCGCCGCAATGGCCCTCGCGCTGCCCGAGGCAGGATAGAATGCTCAGGGACTACATCCGTTGCAGACCACGGTTATCACACATCTCGAGGGGAGCAGTATGACCGATAGGACCAGTCATCATGCCACAGCTGGGCACCTGCCCACGTTGTTCGACTGATGAACGCCTATGCCATAGCCGCGCTGGTGGGCGTGCTCGTTGTCGAGGCCGTGGAGTTGGGCGGGATCCTGCTCAATCTGCGCGCGCTCGACCCCAAGGTGCCGGCGGAGTTCGCCGACCTCTATGACGCCCAGACCTATCGGCGTTCGCAAGAGTACACCCGGGCTCGCACCCGCCTGGGCATAGTCTCGTCTCTCTTCGACCTAGCCGTGCTCCTGGCTTTCTGGTTCGCCGGGGGGTTCGGCTGGCTCGATGGCGTGGTGAGGGATTGGGGTCTGGGGCCCATCTGGGGCGGGCTAATCTTCTTGGTGATCGTGTTCGCCGCCCTCTGGGTGCTTGGGCTTCCTTTCAAGATCTGGGCGGTCTTCGTCACCGAAGAGAGGTTCGGCTTCAACCGCACTTCACGCGGCACTTTTGCGCTCGATTCCCTCAAGGGGATCGCGCTGAGCGCAGTCTTGGAGATCCCGCTGGCGATCGCGTTTCTCGCCCTGTTCGAATACGGGGGCCGGGCCGCCTGGGTCTACGCGTGGTTGGCCGTGGCCGCGTTCACCCTGCTCATCCAGTTCCTGGCGCCCAAGGTCATCATGCCGCTGTTCAACAAGTTCACCCCTCTGGAGGACGGCGAACTCAAGGATGCTGTCTTTGCATATGCAGAGCGGGTCGACTTCCCGCTGAAGGAGTTGTTCACGATGGACGCTTCGCGGCGTTCGAGCAAGGGTAACGCCTTCTTCGCCGGCTTCGGCAAGAACAGGCGAATCGCCTTGTACGACACGCTTGTCCAGCGGCATGACACCGACGAATTGGTGACCATCCTGGCCCATGAGGTGGGCCACTACAAGAAACGCCACGTGCTCGTCGGCACGGTGCTCTCCATGGTGGAGATGGGAGTGTTCTTGGGGCTTTTCGCCCTGCTGGTCGATCAGACCGGCCTGTTTGAGGCCTTCCGCGTAGACGAGCCCTCTGTGTATGCGGGCATCATCTTCGTTCCGATACTGCTCCGGCCGCTCCAGTTGGTGCTCTCGGTCGCTTCGGCGGCTCTGTCCCGGCGTCATGAGCGGGTGGCGGACTCCTTCGCCATGACTACCACAGGTCGCGGCGACTTGCTGGCGGCGGGTCTGAGACGTCTCTCCAAAGACAACCTTTCAAATCTCACGCCTCACCCGTTCTATGTTTTTCTCGAGTATTCGCACCCGCCTCTGCTGGAGAGGGTGAGGGCGCTCGAGGTGGGTCACGCGGGCCCGGATGATCCGGCGATCGCACGAACGAATGTGCCGCAGTAGGCCCCGAACAGGTTAGAATCACCTCTTACACGCGAAAGGAGCCGACCATGAAGATCGCACTCATAGGCCAGGCGGCCTTCGGTGAGAAGGTGCTGGAAGCGCTGCTCCATGCTGGTGAGGAGATAGCGGTCGTATACATGCCGCCCGACTCCGCGGCAGGCAAGGCCAATACGTTCAAGGAGCTGGCTGAGAGCAAGGGCATCCCCGTGCGCCAGCCGGCCCGCATGCGCGACCCTGAGATCTTTGAGGACTACAAGACTTTCGGAGCCGATCTCAACGTCATGGCCTTCGTCACCGACATCGTGCCTCTCACCATCCTGAACCACCCTCCGTTGGGCACCATCCAATACCACCCGTCGCTGCTCCCGCGGCATCGAGGGGCGAGCGCCATCAATTGGGCCATCATCAATGGCGAGACCAAGACGGGGCTCACTATCTTCTGGCCTGACGAGGGTCTGGACACCGGTCCGATCTTGTTGCAACGAGAGGTAGAGATAGAGCCCGACGACACCCTGGGCACCGTCTACTTCGACAAGCTCTTCCCGGTGGGTGTCGCGGCCATGGTCGAGTCGGTGGACTTGATCAAAGAAGGCAAGGCGCCCAAGATCGCTCAAGACCTCACTCAGGGCGAGTACGAACCGATCTGTAACAACATGAAGATCGACTGGATGTACCCGGTGGGTGTGGTCTACAACGTCATCCGCGGCTGTAACCCCTCGCCCGGCGCGGTCACGCGATTGGACGACCAGGAATTCAAGATCCTGGATTGCCAGAGGCTCCCTGTCAGTGGGCCTGAGGTTCCTGGGACCGTCACCGAGATCACAGAGCAGGGTTTCCAAGTGGCCTCGAGCGGCGGAAGTGTCTTCGTCCGGCGCGTCCAGCCGGTAGGCAAGCCCAAGCTCAGCGCGGGTGACTTTGCATCGTTCTTCAGCTTGAAGGTCGGCGACCGGCTGGGGTGAGCGCCCGCCAGGCTCTGAGGGGCGTTGTCGTGTCGAGAGGATGGCCCAGGAGCGGAGCGGCCGTTTCCTTGGAGTCGATATTTTTTTGCGACAGTGTGAGACTCGCGGTACACTGCGGGTGTCTCGTTGAGGTAGCTGGGGGAAACGGATAGGATCACGCAGCCTAGGCGGCGGGAGCCTTCGCAGGGAGGTGAGATGAAGAAGATCGCACTAGCGTCAGATCACGCTGGGTACCAGCTCAAGGAGATCTTGAAGGCCCACCTTGAGTCGGGCGGGTACGCGGTGAGCGACTACGGGACCGACAGCGAGGAGGCAGTGGACTACCCGGACTACATCCGGCCGGCCGCCAAGAGCATCGTGGAGGGCAGAAACGATCTGTGCATCGTCCTGGGTGGCAGCGGCAACGGTGAGGCCATCGTCGCGAACAAGGTGAAGGGGGTCAGGTGCGCGGTCTGCTGGAACGTGGAGAGCGCGCGCCTTGCCAAGCAGCACAACGACGCCAATGCGATCTCCATCGGCGCCCGCCTCGTAAGCGAGAGTCTTGCGAAGGAGATCGTCGACACCTGGCTGAACGCTGAGTTCGAGGGGGGGCGGCACGTCCGCAGGATAGAGAAGATCGAGCGCACGCGTCGCGACTGCCGACCGGACGGGAGTCTGGGAACGTCCGGCTTGGGGAGCTGAGCGCTTCGGCGGCTGACGCTGACTACGAGTCGGCACAGTCGTCGAATGGGTTGTTGCGATCGCTGTAGGGGGGACCCCGCATGGCCATGTCGGATGCGATTGATACCTGGCCTTGCCGTCCGGTCGCCTTGGTGACCGGCGCGAGCCGCGCGATAGGTATCGGCGCCTCGATCGCGGCGGCGCTGGCCGAGTCAGGTTGGGATGTGGCCACGACTTTCTGGCGACCTTACGATGCCTCGATGCCCTGGGGGAGCGAATCGTCCGAGGTCCAGACTCTTCGGGCCACATTGGAGAGCCACGGTGCGCGTACGACCTCTGTGGAGGCCGACCTGTCGCTGGTCGAGTCGGCAGCGCAGGTGTTCGACGCGGTGGAGCGCGGCCTCGGGCCGGTCACGGCGCTGGTGATGTCGCACTGCCACAGTGTCGATAGCGACATCTTCACGACCGATGTCGAGAGCTTCGACCTGCATTTCGCCGTGAACGCGCGGGCGACGTGGCTCTTGGTGCGGGAGTTCGGCCGGAGGTTCCGCGGCGAGCGGGGCACCGGCCGGATCATCTCCATCACCAGCGATCACACGGCCTACAATCTCCCGTATGGCGCAAGCAAGGGCGCCATGGACCGCATCGTGCTGGCGGCGGGCTGGGAGTTCAGGGAGAAGGGCATCACCGCCAACGTCATCAATCCGGGGACCACCGACACCGGGTGGATGTCGGACGATCTCATGGCCGAGGTCAGGCGCATCACGCTGGCGGGCCGCGTGGGGATGCCTCGAGACTGCGCCAACCTGGTCAGGTTCCTGTGTTCAAAGGAGGGAGGATGGGTGAACGCCCAACTGCTCTACAGCAACGGAGGGCTGGTGTGACGCCATGAGCGACCTCATCGAGCATCGGGTCGGAGACTAGTAGAATAGAGACCGACCCGGCCGGGTATCCGGCGGTATCCGAGTTCGAGCGAGGGAGAACCCTATGAGATCTGTGGACATCCTGGCGCTAGTGGCCGCTGATGGACCATACCCCGAACATGCCGAAGAGTTGATGGCTTACGGTCAGTTCGTCGGCTCGTGGGACGTCGACGCCATCTGGCACGACCGCGATGGAGGAGAGAGGCATGCGAAGGGTGAATGGCATTTTTCCTGGGTCCTTGGTGGTCTGGGGGTCCAGGACGTGTTGTTCGCGATCGGAGCTGCCCCGCACGACTATGGCACCAGCCTACGTTGCTATGACGCGGCCGCGGGTGTGTGGCATGTGGTCTGGATGCAGCCGCATGGTAGCGAGTTCGTCTACATGACGGGCCGCAACACGGGTGAGCGCATCGAGCAAGAGGTCATATCGCTGGATTCTGGGCGCCGCGAACGCTGGGTCTTCACCGATGTGACCCCGAACACCTTTCGGTGGCTCGACGAGGTGTCGCTGGACAACGGTGTCACGTGGTTCCTGCAGCACGAGATGCAGTGCACCCGGCAGACCGGGTGATTCATAGCGGCTGACATCAGCGTCAACAAAGGCCGACGAGTGGGGCGAGAAATACGAGACGATGCTCCGCACGCGCAAAGACACCATCGAGATACATCTTGTTCTGGTGATGGCTCTCGACAGCCTGGGCAGGAAGAACCGGAACTGGAGCGGGCTCTCAGCGAGGTGAAAACTCTGCAAGGTCTCCTGCCGATCGGCGCGTTCTGTTCGGAAGATCGCTGCGCATCCGGTCGATGAGGCGATGCGGACCCATGTGGGTATGATGCGGCTCGAGGTGGAGGCCGTCGCGGTCTAGGAAAGAAAGAACTGGGTTGACACTCGCGCGGAGCCAAACGGACAAGACGGTCCCCGACGAGGTCGGAGTGGCCTTCGTGCGCCTTGGGCTTGCCATAGGCCGGCATCTTCCCGGGTACGTCGATACATACTTCGGCCCCGCCGATATCGCCCAGAGGGTCGAGGCGGAAGGCGCGCTACCGGCGAGTGAGCTCGCGGCGCTCGCAGACGGATTGGCCCAGGAGGTCGCCACGTATGCCTCTCTCGATCCGGTCCGTCGGGAGTACCTCAAGGGCGAGGTCGCGGCGATGCAGACCACGACCCGCATGCTGCAGGGCGAAGCCCTGGAATTCGTCGATGAGGTGCGCGCGCTCTACGGTGTGGCGCCGGGCTGGGTCGACGAGACGGTCTTCACCGAGGCGCACCGAGTCTTGGCCGATCTGCTGCCGGGGCCAGGAACACTCACGGAACGGGTGCAGGCATTTCGGCGGAGCATGCGTATCCCGATCGCTGTGGCCGCGCCCATGATCACCCGGTTGGCCGCGGAATTCCGCGAGCGCGCCCGCACCGCCTTCCCACTGCCGCCCGGCGAGGACTGTGTCTTCTCGTTCGTCCGAGGACAGCCTTGGACGGCTTACAACTGGTACGAGGGGGAGGGGCGGTCGCGGATCGAGATCGACGAGGATCATCCCCTCTACGTCTACCAGTTGCCGGAGATAGTTGCCCACGAAGCATACCCGGGCCACCACACCGAGCACGCTATCAAAGAACAAGTCCTCTACCGGGAGCAGAGCCGGCTCGAACATTCTGTCATCCTGGGCCACGTGCCGTCATCGCTGGTATCCGAAGGGATCGCCGAGCATGCGGTTGACGTGATCGTTCAGCCCGGGGAGCTCATCCATTGGTACGGGGAGATACTGCAGGAGGCAGGAATGCCGCGGGCCGAGGCCGCCCGGGTGGATGAGTTCTCACGCGCTCTCTTGCCACTCGCCAGGGTGGCCGACAATCAGCTCCTGCTTTCAAACGGACGGGGTGCGTCCGACGATGAGGTGATCGCCTACGGTCTGCGTTATGCGCTGAACACCGCCGAGGACCAGCAGCGCTTGCTGCGATTCATGAAGGACCCGCTCTGGAGATCGTACGGTTTCAATTACAGTCTTGGTCATCACGTCGTGGAGACCTATCTGGGGGTGTCCAGAGACCGGATTACGGCTTTCGCCCGGCTCCTGCAAGAACCCCTGACGCCGGGGCAGTTGCTCGCGGCCGCATAGCCCGGTCCGCCGGCCGTGTTTCCCTCTCCCCGTGTTGCTTCCCACTCAGTGGCGGATACGCTACGATTAGCCGACCTTTAATCGAGCCCTGTGAGGCCGAAAGGAGTAGCTAGGCATGAGCATGCGCCCGTGCGCCCGTCTGGGCCGCCCCCGTCCGCGGACTATCCACCCTTCGCATCCGGTCGAATAGCCGTGCCCCGCCGCACCGACATCAACAAGATCATGCTGCTGGGCTCCGGGCCCATCGTCATCGGGCAGGCGTGCGAGTTCGATTATTCCGGCACCCAAGCCTGTAAGGTGCTCATGGAGGAGGGCTACGAGGTCGTGTTGGTCAACTCCAACCCGGCCACCATCATGACTGACCCCTCGTTCTCCCACCGTACCTACATCGAGCCCCTGGTGCCCGAAGTGGTGGCCAAGATCATCGAGGTGGAGCGGCCGGACGCCCTGTTGCCCACTCTGGGAGGCCAGACCGCGCTCAACCTGGCAGTCGCTCTGTCCGAGGACGGCACCCTCGAGAAGTACGGCGTCGAGCTGATCGGCGCCGATTACGCCGCCATACGGCGCGCCGAAGCGCGCGACGAGTTCCGAGCCACCATGGCCTCCATCGGCCTCAGGGTCCCCGAGAGCGCCGTGGTGAATTCCGTGGAAGAGGCCCGGGCCGCCCTCGGTTCCGACGATGGTGGGGGTGGCGGCGGCGGTGAGGGTCACGAATGCGGACTCCATCTGCCCCTCATCATCCGGCCCAGCTTCACCCTGGGCGGGCACGGGGGAGGGGTGGCCGCCACCGAGGCCGAGTTCGACGCCGCCGTGCAGGCGGGACTCGACGCCTCGCCGACGCACCAGGTGCTCCTGGAGGAGAGCGTCATCGGCTGGAAGGAGTTCGAGCTCGAGGTCATGCGCGATCTCAAGGACAATGTGGTGATCGTCTGCTCCATCGAGAACATCGACCCCATGGGCGTCCACACCGGCGACTCCATCACGGTCGCGCCGCAACAGACGCTTACCGACCCTCAGTACCAGCGCCTGCGCGACGCCTCGCTGGCCATCATCCGGGCCATCGGTGTCGAGACCGGCGGCTCGAACATCCAGTTCGCCTTATCGCCCGAGACCGACGAGCTGATGGTCATCGAGATGAATCCTCGAGTCAGCCGCTCCTCAGCCCTGGCTTCCAAGGCTACCGGCTTCCCCATCGCCAAGATCGCGGCCAAGCTGGCAGTCGGGTACACGCTCGACGAGATCGCCAACGACATCACCCGCAAGACGCTGGCCTGCTTCGAGCCTACCATCGACTACGTGGTGGTGAAGACTCCCCGCTGGGCCTTCGAAAAGTTCCCCCAGGCCGATACCCGTCTCACCACTCACATGAAGAGCGTGGGGGAGAACATGGCTATCGGGCGCACCTTCAAGGAGGCCTTCCAGAAGTCCATGCGCTCGCGCGAGCTCGATGTGCGGCCGGACGTCCCCGACGACAACGACGCGCTCGTGGATATGATCGCCGTACCCTCGGCCGAGCGCTACGACCTCATCCTCGAGGCCTACCGCCGGGGGGTCACCGCGCAGGCGCTGGCCGAGGCGACCTGCATCGACCGGTGGTTCCTGGACGAGTTGGCGGAGATCGTGCGGGCAGAGGAACACCTGCGATCGTTCGTCGAGAAAGGCGGCCTTACGGTCCTGCCGCGGGAAGAACTGCGCCAGGCCAAGCGTCTGGGTTTCAGCGACGCCTATATAGCGAAGCTCCTTGGTACGCCGCACGCGCCGGTGACCGAGGACGAGGTGCGGGCCCGTCGCAGAGCCGAGGGCCTCATCCCCACCTACAAGTCGGTGGACACCTGCGCGGCCGAGTTTGAAGCCTACACCCCGTACTTCTACTCCACCTACGAGGAAGAGAACGAGGCCCTGCCCGCTCCCGGCAAGGAGTCGGTGATCATCCTTGGCAGCGGGCCCAACCGCATCGGGCAGGGTATCGAGTTCGACTACTGCTGCGTGCACGCGGTCCAAGAGATGCGCGAGCTGGGATACCAGGCCATCATGGTGAACTGCAACCCCGAGACGGTCTCCACCGACTACGACACCTCCGACCGTCTCTATTTCGAGCCCCTCACCTTTGAGGATGTGTTGAACATAGTCGAGAACGAGAAGCCCAAGGGCGTCGTGGTGCAGTTCGGTGGTCAGACCCCGCTCAAGATCGCCGAGCGGCTGGCGGCGGCCGGCGTGCCCATCATGGGCACCTCGCAGGACGCCATCGACCTGGCCGAAGATCGGGAGCGTTTCGGCGAGGTGCTGCGCCGCCTCGGCCTCAAGGCGCCGCCGTTCGGCACGGTGCGCAACCAGGAGGAGGCGCTCGCCGTGGCCGAGCGCATCGGGTATCCGGTCCTGGTGCGCCCGTCATACGTGCTGGGCGGACGGGCCATGGAGATCGTGTATGACGAGGAGAGCCTGCGCCACTACCTGGCTACTGCCGTCAAGGCCTCGCCCAAGCACCCGGTGCTCATCGACCGATTCCTCGAACATGCCACCGAGATCGACGTCGATTGTCTCTGCGACGGCGATGACGTCTACATAGGGGCCGTCATGCAGCACGTCGAGCAGGCAGGCGTCCACTCGGGCGATTCCGCCTGCGTCATACCGCCTGTCTCTGTGGGCGACGCGGTGGTGCGGCGGGTCGAGGAGCAGACGGCCGCGCTGGCCCTCGCGCTGGGCGTGGTGGGGCTCATGAACGTGCAGTATGCCGTCCAACATAGCGACCAGGGCGGCGCCAGCGTGTACGTGCTGGAGGTCAACCCGCGCGGGAGCCGTACGGTGCCCTTCGTCAGCAAGGCGACGGGAGTGTCGCTGGCCCGCATTGCCACACGTGTCATCGCCGGTCAGAAGCTCCGCGATATGGGGCTCCCGGGGTGGGAAGAATCGGTGAGCGCCGGCCGGGTCCCCTGCCGGCGCGATCTCACGCATGTGGCCGTCAAAGAGGCGGTCTTGCCCTTTCCGCGTTTCCCCGGCGTAGATACCACCCTGGGTCCCGAGATGAAGTCCACCGGTGAGGTCATGGGCGTCGGTTCCAGCTTCCCCGAAGCGTTCGCCAAGGCCGAGCTTGCGGCTGGAGACCGGCTGCCCCGCGGGGGCTCCATCTTCATGTCGGTGTCCGATGCCGAGAAAGACGCGATCATCCTCATGGCGCTCACGCTCAGCACGCTCGGTTTTCGCCTGCTCGCCACCGAGGGTACGCAGAGGGCTCTGATGCTGAACGGCATCGAATCGGAATCGGTGCTCAAGTACACCGACGGGCAGGCGTTGCGTGAGGCGCGGGAGGCCGGTGAAGAGGGGCTGCTGGATACGCCGGCCACGACGGTGGTAGACCTCATCGAGGCCGGTGAGGTCGATCTGGTCATCAACATCCCGCGGGGTCGGGGCGCCCGCGCCGATGGCTATGAGATCCGCCGCGCAGCGTTGCGGCGCGGCATCCCCACCATGACGAACGCCGCCGCCGCGCACGCGGCCGTGCAGGGCATCGCCAACGCCCGCCGGAGTCCCGACATCGTTGTCCACTGCCTGCAAGATCTTCACGGAGGCCTAGCCGGCTCTCTTGCCGAGAGCCGTACTCGCACAGAGGGGGTGTCCTGATGAGTAAGCGTGCGGACGAGGGTCCGCGCTTCCTCGGTCGCGTGGTGACAGATGAGCGTCTGGGCGGCATGGTCCGTCTGACTGTTGAGATCCCCGGTTGGCCGGGGAGTGGCCCCGGGCAGTTCGCTTTGCTTCAGTCCGAGCCCTCGCGCTGCTTCCTCTCCCGGGCCCTATCGGTGTCCGACGAGAGGGGGGAGAGAGTGGTCTTTCTCATCGCTCCCGTGGGAGACGGCACTCGCGAGCTCTGTGGCCTTCAGATGGGTGATCCCATCCGGGTGCTGGGACCACTCGGGAACGCGTTCGATGTCGACGCTCTTGTTAAGAGCCCCGGGCGGGCGGTCATCGTGGCGGGCGGCGCAGGGGTGGCCCCTTTTCCCCTGCTTCTCTCCAGGATGGCAGCGAGATACCGCGAGGTGTTCCCGGCGCCGGCGGGGGAGCAGCCGGGGAGTCCCGAGGCGGCGGGCCCTGAGGTCCTTGTGCTGCTCGGTTTTCGTGACAGCCTCCAGTTTGAAGCTTCGGCCCCACTGCGACAGACCGCGGCGTCCATGGGGCGGGCCGGGCTGCGCTGTCGCCTTGAGATCGCTGTTGAGGATGGGTCGCACGGACCGGCCGAGAAGGTGACCGATCTTCTGCAACGGCATCTGCAGCCCGGAGACAGGGTGGCGGTATGCGGACCTTCCGCAATGTCCACGGCTGTGTGGCGCGTCTGCTCGGCCGTCTCCGATGTGCAGACGTGGTTCAGCCTTGAGACCAACATGGCCTGTGGGGTGGGGTCCTGCCATGGCTGCGTCATCATGCTTGCCGATGGCACGCAGGGCCGGGTGTGTCGCGAGGGGCCGGTGTTCCGCGGTGAGACGGTCTTCGCCTCAGAGCGGGTACTCGCGGGCGAGGAGGTGGCAGGTGACTGATCTCTCTGTACGGCTTGGGCCTCTGCGGCTCGAACACCCGTTGATCAACTGCTCCGGCACCATGGAGCTGTTCGAGTTGGCCAAGGCTTTCGGCCCCCGGTTCGTGGAGCACCCGCCGGTCGCAGCATACGTGCCCAAGACGGTCACGCTCCAGCCGCGTCTCGGCAATCCGCCTCCACGTATCCTCGAGACTGCTGCCGGCCTGATCAATGCCATCGGTCTGCCCGGTCCCGGCCTAGAGGTGTTCGTCGGCGAGGAGTTGCCGCGACTCCTGGCGCTGCCCTGCCCCGTGATAGTGAGCGTGGGTGGGTTCTCGCGCGAAGAGTACGTTGCACTCGCGGGTGGGCTCAAAGATGCTCTGGACGTGGCTCTGCCCGCCGAGTGGACGTGCCGGATGGGGCTGGAGCTCAATATCTCCTGCCCGAACGTCCGCTCCGGGTGCGCATCCATCGGGGCCGACGCAAGAGAGACCGAAGGGGTGGTGGCAGCAGTCCGCGCAACATGGCCCGGTCTACTCGTAGCTAAACTGACGCCCAATGTCACCGACATGACGGAGATCGGCCGTGCCGCTGAGGCGGCGGGCGCAGATGCTCTGGCGGCGGTCAACACCTACAAGGGCCTGGTCATAGACCGGCGGACGTTGAGGCCGTACCTGGGCAATGTGACGGGTGGCCTGTCTGGTCCCGCCATCAAGCCGCTGGCGCTCCGCGCGGTCTATGAACTGTATGAAGCAGTGGCATTACCCATAGTGGGAATGGGGGGTGTGGAGACCGCTGACGACGTGCTCGAGTTCATGGCGTGCGGGGCTACGGTTGTGGCGGTGGGTTCGTGTGGGTTCAAAGACCCCTGTCTGGCTTGGCACTCGTCGCGGGAGCTTGCCATCGCTCTGAGCGACCGCGACCTCACGGTGAGCGACGTGGTCGGCTGGGCGCACAGAGAAGTATAAGGCTCCAGCTGAACTACAGATGATTAGGGGAAAATACGTGCAAAATGGGCTACAGACCTTGTTGCGTCCAAGAAGCTGGTGTGTATAATGGCCGCTGTGAACCACACTGTGAGCACCACTCCCCAAACACCCGAGCGTAGTCAGCAGCAGCGGATGGACGCTCTTCGAAGGGCGAACGATGTCCGTTCCGAGCGAGCCAGGCTCAAGGAGCGTCTGCGGACGGGCGACTTGTTCATTGCCGACGTGCTGTCCGACCCGCCGGCGTGCGTGCATACGGCAAAGGTGCTCGATCTTCTGCTGGCGGTGCCCAAATACGGCCGGGTGAAGGCGAACAGGCTTCTCGAGCGCTGCCGTGTCAGCCCGGCCAAGACGGTCAACGGGCTCACCCCTCGGCAGCGCAAAGAGCTGCTTGATATGTTGGCCGGCTGATCGACCGGCGCGGGGGGCGGCCATCGCCAGGCTCATCGTCATTTCCGGGCCTTCCGGTGCAGGCAAAGGCACGCTTATCAAAGAGGTCCTTGCCCGCATTCCCGGCCTCGTGCTTTCCGTCTCGGCTACCACCCGTGCCATGCGACCGGGAGAGGTCGAAGAGCGGGACTACTATTTTCTGAGCGAGCGGGAGTTCAGGCGCTGGGTGCACAGGGGCCTCTTCTTGGAATGGGCGGAATACTCGGGGAATCTGTACGGCACGCCCCGGCAGGCGGTCCAGGACAATCTCGAGGCCGGCCTGGACGTGGTCTTAGAGATCGAGCTGAAGGGGGCTAAGAAGGTCCTGTCCCACTGCCGAGACGCCCTCATGGTCTTCATCATGCCACCCTCGCTGAAGGAGTTGGAACGCCGTCTGCGGGGCCGGAAGACCGAGACCGAAGAGGCCATACGGAGCCGTCTGGCGAGGGCGGAGGAGGAGATAGCCGAGGTGGAGAGGAAGATGGCTCGGACTCGCCGCCCACACCACTATGTTATAGTGAACGATAGCGTGAAAAGGGCGAGTGAAGAGCTAGCCCAGATAATAGAACGAACTAGGGAAGAGGATGAACAAGCCCACTGTGGATGAAGTGCTCGCCGGTCTTAGCGGCACGTGCGAAGCAGGCCAAGAAGAGCCTAACCGCTACATGGCCGTCATGGTCACCGCGAAGCGGGCCCGGCAGATCAACAGCTACTACCATAGCCTCGGCGAGGGCGGCGCGCTCGATGGCTTCACACCGCCTCCGGTGGCGACCTTCTCCAAGAACTACCTCAGTATCTCCATGGCTGAGGCGGCCAGAGGGGAGATCGCGTTTCGAGTCCGTTCGTCGCAACAGTAGCCGAGTAGTCTGCAGCGGGCCGGCGATACAGGGTCATACATGAGAGTGAGTGAGAGCTGTGACGGCTGACCGGCCTCTGGTGCTGCTCGGGGTGACGGGTGGCATCGCCGCCTACAAGGCCGCGGAGTTGCTGCGGGGGCTTCAAAGGGCGGACATGGATGTCCGCGTCATCATGACCCAGGCCGCTACACGGTTTGTCAGTCCCATGACCTTCGAGGCCCTGTCCGGGGCTCCAGTGCGTTTGGATCAAGTGAGCGAGTTGCGGGCCGACTCCAAGATCACGCATGTGGAGGACGCTCAAGAGGCCGACATCATGGTCGTCGCTCCGGCGACCGCCAACACCATGGCGAAGATGGCCCACGGGGTCGCCGACAACCTGCTCACGTCCATGATCCTGGCTTTCGGCAAGACGGTCGTGGTGGCGCCCGCCATGAACACCAACATGTGGGAGAACCCGGCCACCCAGCGCAACGTAGTGACGCTCCGCGACCGCGGCGTGTTCGTGGTCGAGCCGGGCGCCGGAGAGCTGGCCTGCGGAGATTTCGGTTCGGGTCGCATGGCGGAACCGGACAGCATCGTGGCAGAGGTCAAGTTGCGGCTGCAGGTGCAGCGGAAGCGCGACCTGCGCGGGCTGCGGGTGCTCATCACAGCAGGGGGGACGCGGGAACCGATCGACGCTGTGCGGTACATCGGCAACCGCAGCTCGGGCAAGATGGGCTTCGCCTTAGCACGGGCCGCCTTCGACCGGGGCGCTCGGGTCATCCTGGTCGAGGCTAACGTCGACATGCCGGCCGTCCCGGGTGTCTGGCAGGTCGAAGCTCCGACGGCGAAGACCATGCACGATGAGGTCATGAAGCATCTGCCGGATATCGACATCCTGATAATGGCGGCGGCAGTGGCGGATTATCGGGTGGCCGATGGCCCCGCCGGGGGCAAGATCGGCAAAGGACGCGATGAGTGGGCCATCGGATTGGAAGCGACAACCGACATACTTTGCGATGTTGCTGAACACCGGCAAGGCCAGTTCCTGGTGGGCTTCGCCGCGGAGTACGGGTTGGAGGGATTGAAGCGGGCCCGCGACAAGATGGAGCGCAAGTCGCTCGACATGATCGTCTTCAATGACATCTCGCGCACAGACATCGGCTTCGACTCCGACTACAACGAGGTCCGTGTCCTCTCGCGCGACTCCGAGGTAGTGGTGAACAAGGCGCCCAAGGAGACCATCGCCGAGATCATCCTCGACAACATCGCCCAGGCCGTGCGCGGGCGCCAGGGGGAGACCCCGCTGCCGGCGTAGGTCACGCGCCGGCTTCGTTCCCGGGCTCACCACCTCTTCTTGTCGAGAAGGCTCGACGCCTCGCGGTCGACTCATACAGCCCTCATCATGCCGCGCCGTTTCTTGACATCCCACATCTCCATTGGTACACTACTGCACTAGTGAACCATGCGACACGGCAGCCTGGTGCGGAGCCGGGATTCTGGTCGGCGCCGCGGACGTTGGAGGCAAACCATGTTGGACGAAGCAACACCACTCTTCATGCAGATTGCCGAGCGCGTGTCGGAGGAGATCGCCGATGGCCTTCGGACCGAAGGACAGCGGGCGCCGTCAAGCAACGAGCTGGCGATCCAGTATCGGATCAATCCTGCTACCGCGGCCAAGGGATTGAATCTCCTGATCGACCAGGGGTTGTTGGAGAAACGCCGGGGGATCGGTATGTTCGTAGCTGCAGGTGCTCGCGAGAGGCTTCTTGTGGCAGGCCGTCTGCGCTTTGGCAGGAAGTACGTGGAGCCAATGGTTACCGAGGCGGGCCGGCTCGGCATGTCCACCGATGAGCTGGTGGCGCTGATCCTAGAGTTCGGCGGGGCAGTGGGCCTGCCGGCCTCCAAGGGGAGCGTGACGGCTTGACCGCCGCCATCTCGGTGTCCGGGTTGACGCGCCGCTACGGCAGGCAACTCGCCCTGAATGGCGTGACCGTGGACTTCGAGGGCGCGTCCATCACAGGGCTACTCGGCCGCAACGGCGCGGGCAAGACGACTCTCATGCGCATCATCGCCGGTCATGAGCTGGCCTCGGCCGGGAGCGTCCGGGTGTTCGGAGCCGAACCACTCGAGAACAGTGCGCTCCTGCGCCGGATGGTGTTCATCCGCGAGAACCAAATCTACCCTGAGTTCAAGGTGCGGCACGCCATCCGGACGGCATCCTGGTTCTATCCCAACTGGTGCGGTGAACTCGCGGAGACCTTGCTGGAGGAGTTCGATCTCCCCACCGATCGAGCCATCAAGAAGCTCTCGCACGGTATGCGCTCGGCCTTGGGGATCGTCATAAGCCTTGCGGCCAGGGCGGAAGTAACGCTCCTCGACGAGCCCAACTCGGGACTGGACGCCGTGGCACGCCGGCGGTTTTACGACCTGCTCCTGCGCGAGTACGCCGAATACCCTAGGACAGTGCTGCTTTCTACGCACCTGGTCGACGAGGTGGCCGATCTGCTCGAACGGGTGGTGGTGATCGACCACGGATGTGTTGTGCTCGATGC
>ENA-UOUL01000134-UOUL01000134.1-bioreactor-metagenome-genome-assembly--contig:-NODE-134-length-121976-cov-8.842394_pt1 | contig 121976 bp, 105 predicted proteins | sample MGYA00249838_ERZ747220 | MGnify/ENA primary metagenome ERZ747220 (study PRJEB28778, sample SAMN05720191) | bioreactor metagenome | isolation source: Anaerobic biogas reactor | place... | reverse complement strand
GCCGGCGCGGCCGATCTTTTCTCGCCCGACACCGAGCATGGGCCGGCAGAAATCGGCCCCGACGACGCTCACCTCGCCGCCGCGCGACCGCCAATAGGCCAGCGCCAAATCACCCGTGCCCGTGCAAACGTCCAACACCGGTCCCTCGCCGTCGGCCGGCGCGAGCCGCGTCGCGAGCCGCCGCCATCGCCTGGGACCGGACAAAATTTCTGGTGCTCGACGAAGTGGAAAACCGGCTCTGGCATTTTGATCCGTGGCACGTGGGCTGGATGGAAACGCCTTGGATCGCGGTCACGGAACCTCAAACGTTCCGGAATCCGCGAACGTTCGCCGTCGGCAATCTCCATGTATGGGTTCTGGACGATACCGGGTTGGTCGAAGTGGATCGACGAAGTTTCAAACGCGTTATAAATGTCGCGATGCCCGGGGTTGGGGATGTAAAAAGTATTCGGTGTCTGGCCGCGGATAGGGATGAGAACCTTTTCGTTGGAACGGACAATCAAATTCTGAGCTTTACACGGCAGAATGACGATGGTTATTTATTACAGTGGCGGAACGAGAACACGTTCAAGTCGATTACCGCCATGGCGGTGGCCGATAAGGTTCTGGCGGTGATTGACGCGGTACGGTCGCGGATCGTTTTGCTTGATATTCAAAACGGACGAGCGGCCGGAAAGATTACCCGCGACGTTGTCCCGGGCGGAATGGTTCCGACGGCAATGACCGCCGGCGGACCATGGATTTTCGTCGCCGACGCGGCGGGAAATCGCATTCTCCGGTTTAAGCTTGAAGGGAATGCACCGCCGACACGACCGTGAGTGTCGAACAAACCGATGAGGAGGTTTTATGTTGTTGCAGGATATTCATATTCGCGACCCGTTTATTGTGCCCGTTCGGGACGAGGGTCGGTATTATCTGTTCGGAACAACGGATGCGAATTGCTGGGGCGGTCCGGCCACCGGATTCGACGCCTATTCCAGCCGCGATTTGAAGCACTGGGAGGGACCCGTGCCGGTATTCCGGCCGCCGGTGGGGTTTTGGGCCACCACGCAATTCTGGTCCCCGGAGGTCCACGCCCGCAACGGACGGTATTACATGTTCGCGTCGTTCAAGGCGGACGGAGTCTGCCGGGGAACGCAGGTCCTCGTTTCGGACGCGGTTTCAGGGCCGTACGTTCCGCACAGTGACGGGCCGGTAACGCCCCGGGACTGGGAGTGCCTGGACGGAACGCTTTACGTGGACGCCGGAGGAACGTGCTGGCTTGTCTTTTGCCACGAATGGCTTCAAGTCCATAACGGCGAGATCTGTGCCCTGCCGTTGAGCGACGATTTGAAGACGGCGGCCGGCGCGCCGACCCTGCTCTTTCGGGCAAATGAGGCCCCGTGGGTCCTCAAGGCGCCTGGGGCGATCGATTTTGTCACCGACGGACCGTTCCTCTATCGCGCCGCCAATCATGAACTCCTGATGCTCTGGTCGAGCGGCGGGTCGCGCACAGCCGGGTGTGATTCCACCCCCGCCCTACCCGTGCGCCTTTGTGGTAGCTCCAGCTACCACAAAGGCGCACGGGTAGGTCACAGGCCGAGGTCCTTGGCGATGATGGTCTTCATGACCTCGCTGGTACCGCCGTAGATGCGCGTCACACGAGTGTCCGCGTACAACCGGGCGATCGGGTACTCGGTGATGTATCCGTAGCCACCGTGCAACTGCAGACACTTGTCGATGATCCGCCCGGCGGTCTCGGTCGCGAACAACTTCGCGCGCGCGGCGTCCGGCACGGTCAGTTCGTCACGGTCGTTGAGTTCGATCGCGTTGTCGACCATGATCTGCAGCGCCTGGAGTTCGGCCGAGCATTCGGCGAGGACGAACTTGCTGTTCTGGAACGCCGCGACTGGTTGCCCGAACACCTTCCGTTCCCTGGTGTAGGCGATGGCATGGGCGATCGCAGCGGCCGCGGTGGCCGCCGCGCCGAATGCGATGGTGAGGCGTTCCTGCGCGAGGTTCTGCGTCAGATACGAGAACGCCCGGCCTTCCTCGCCGAGCAGATCCGCCGCCGGTACCACCACATCGTCGAACGCCAACTCCGCGGTGTCGGATGTCTTCAGACCGATCTTCTTCAGCTTCCGGCCGACCGAGAAACCCGCGCTCGACGTGTCGACGACGAGGATCGACAACCCACCGCGCCGGTTCTCCGGGTCGTACGGGGATGTGCGCGCGACGACCAGCACACGATCGGCGAGGGCGCCGCCGGTGATGAACGTCTTCGCGCCGTTGAGCACGTAGTGGGTGCCGTCCGCGGACAGCTTCGCGCTCGTCGCGATGCTCGCCAGGTCCGATCCTGTTCCGGGTTCGGTCATCGCGATCGCGAACATCAGTTCACCCGAAGCGAATCCGGGAAGCCACCGCTGCTTCTGCTCCTCGGTCGCGTTCTGCATGATGTACGGCAGGATCAGGTTCGAATGCACCGACGACGATCCGAAGGACACGCCCGCGGCGGAGGCCTCCTCGGCGAGGACGACATTGAACTTCAGCGACGACTCGCCACCGCCTCCGTACTCCTCGGGCACCTGGATGCCGAGCAGGCCGAGTTCGCCCATGCGGTTGTAGAATTCGCGCGGCGGGTGACCGTCCTCCTCCCACTTCTCGTAGACGGGCGCGACCTCCTTGGCGATGAAGTCACGGACCGTCTGCCGGAACGCTTCGTGGTCCTCGTTGTACAGCGTGCGCTTCACGCGTCGTCCTTCCGGATACGGGCGCCCTCACAGCGCGTAGCTGCGCAGAACGCCCTTGCTGATGATGGTCTTCTGGATCTCGCTGGTGCCCTCGCCGATGAGCAGGAACGGAGCCTCGCGCATGAGTCGCTCGATCTCGTACTCCTTCGAATAGCCGTAGCCACCGTGGATGCGGAAGCTCGCCTGTGTCACCTCGGCGCAGTACTCGCTCGTCAGGTACTTCGCCATACCGGCGGCGACGTCGTTGCGTTCACCCGAATCCTTCAGACGGGCAGCGTTGACCATCATCAGGTGCGCCGCCTCGACCTTGGTGGCCATCTCGGCGAGGGAGAACCCGATTGCCTGATGTTGGGCGATCGGCTTGCCGAACGTGGTGCGCTGCTGCGCATACCGTGCGGCGAGTTCGAACGCGCGGATCGCGACACCGCACGCGCGGGCCGACACGTTGACGCGGCCGACCTCCACCCCGTCCATCATCTGGGCGAAACCCTTGCCGGGGGCGCCACCGAGGATCGCGTCCGCCGAGGCGCGGTAGTCGTCGAAGATCAGCTCGGTGGTGTCGATGCCCTTGTACCCCATCTTGTCGATCTTCCCGGGGATCGTCAGCCCCGGAACGACCTCGCCGAATCCGGCGGGCTTCTCCACCAGGAACGTGGTGAGATTGCGATGTGCCTTCTCGGACCCCTCGTCCGTCCGGACCAGTGCGGCGACCAGGGTGGAGCTGCCCCCGTTGGTCAGCCACATCTTCTGGCCGTTGATCACGTAGTCGCCGTCGGCGTCGCGCTTGCCGCGGGTGCGGATCGCGGCGACGTCGGAGCCGAGTTCGGGCTCGGACATCGAGAACGCGCCCCGCACCTCACCGGTGGCCATCCGAGGAAGGAAGTGCTGCTTCTGCACGTCGGTGCCGTGCTGACGGATCATGTACGCGACGATGAAATGCGTGTTGATCACACCCGACACACTCATCCAGCCACGGGCCAACTCCTCGACGCACAGCGCGTAGGTGAGCAGTGATTCGCCGAGCCCGCCGTACTCCTCGGGAATCATCAGTCCGAACAGCCCCATCTCGCGCATCGTGTCGACGATGTGCTGCGGGTAGGTGTCCGAGTGCTCGAGCTCCTGCGCGTTCGGAATGATCTCGCGGTCGACGAAAGACCTCACGGTGTCGAGGATCTCGGTCTGGAATTCGGTGAGACCGAGGGTCTGGGCCAGGCGTGTCACGCGGGTTCCTTTTCGTTGGTGCGGATGGTGCCGTCGGCGGCGAGTGCGTCGATCTCGTCGTCGGTGAGCCCCAGGTGCTCGGCGAGGACGGCGGCGGTGTCGTCGCCGTTGGCGGGCGCCGGTCGCACCGGCGGATGCTCGCCGTCGAAGGACATCGGGGTGCTCGGCGCCGAATAGGTGCCGATGCGGGGTTGTTCGAGCGTGCGGAACATCGGGTTGGCGGTCACGAGCGGGTCGGCGGCGAGCTCGGCGAACGTGCGGTACCGCTCGTGCAGGATCGACGTGCCGACGAGTGCGGCGGTCGCCTCGCCGGAGCTGCGGCGACGGAACCACGGTGCGAACAGCGCGGTGAGGACCTCGCGGTGCTCGAACCGGCTCCCCTCGTCGCGGAAGTCGACGCCGAGGGCCTGTTCGAGGGCGGTGACCGCCGCCGTGGTGCCCGTCAACTCCGTCAGGTCGCGGAAGTGCCGCGGTGTGAGTGCGACGAGCATGATCCGGGCGCCGTCGGAGGTCTCCACATCGATGCCGTACGTGCCGTACACGGCGTTGCCGACGCGGGGGCGGTCCGCTCCGCCGAGTTGTGCCTCGGCGATGTAACCGAGGTTGCCGACGGTGGCGAACGCGACGTCCTCGAGCGGCAGCACCACCTTCGTGCCGGCCCCGGTGATCTCCCGGCGATACACGGCGGACGCGACGGACAGCGCGGCGTACAACCCGCAGGAGACGTCCCAGGCCGGCAGCACGTGGTTCACCGGCGTCCCCGCGTTCTCCGGTCCGGTGACCTGGGGGAATCCCGTCGCGGCGTTGACGGTGTAGTCGACGGCGCCGGTGCCGTCCGCGCGCCCGAGGACCTGCACGTGGATCAGATCGGGGCGGATCGCGGCGAGCGTGCCGTGATCGAGCCACGACCGGCCGGCGGCATTGGTGACCAGGACACCGGCGTCGATGATCAGGTCGCGGATCAGATCCTGCGCCCGTGGGTCGCGGAAGTCGGCGGCGAACGATCGCTTGCCCTTGTTCAATCCGGCCCAGTAGATCGATTCACCGTCGTCGGTCAGCGGCCACCGCCGGTAGTCGGCGGCCCCGCCGATCGGATCGACACGGATCACGTCGGCCCCGAGCTGCGCCAGTGTCATCCCGCACAGGGGCGCGGCCACGAAGCTCGACACCTCCACCACCCGCACACCGGCGAGGGGCGCCGTGGAGGAGGGGAACTCGCCGGTGGGTGCGTTCGTGTTCATGGATCACCTGTCTGGTAGCGGGTGTCCGCGCGAGCCGCCCGGACCGGATCCCTCGCCAGCATGCAACATGTCTGCTGCGCAGACCAGCGTCGATCGGCTATGGATCCGATAGAGCAGACCAATGTCGCGGCGGTGGATCGAGTCATAGGTTCCGATGATCGATCCCATCGGCGGCGGGACTTTGTTCGAGGTGAGCCACATCACGTTCAATGGTTGCAGGCGCCGGAACGGTCGTTCCCGCCCCATCTCCCGAGGAGAACCTCGACCCCCGAGTTCTGAAGGGACTCTCCGTGACAACAGGCGAAATTGTGGACAGCGAACAGGGCCCCTCCGTTCGCGCCGGTAACACCCCGTCCGGGAACACATTCGGAGTCACCCCCGCGCGTGCGTGGGGTATGACCGGACTGGTCATCTTCCTCTATGTCGTGAACTACGCCGACAAGGCCGTCCTCGGCATCATCGCTCAGCCGCTGGCACGCGAGCTCGGCATGAGCTCGTCGCAGATCGGTCTGGTCGGCTCACTGTTCTTCGTGACGTTCACGATCGGCGGATTCCTCGCAGGCCCCCTCGAGAAGAAGCTGACGCTCCGGTGGGCGCTGCTCGCTCTCGGCTTCACCTGGTCGATCGTGATGCTTCCCCTCGTCGTCACGGCCTCCTTCGCGGTGCTCATCGTCTCCCGGATGCTCCTCGGGTTCGCCGAGGGACCGTCCTCGGCGCTGATGCACACCGCCGCGTACTCCTGGCATCCGCCGGCCAAGCGTGGCCTCCCGGGTGCGTTCCTCGCCGGATCCGCCTCGGTCGCCAAGATCGCGCTCGCCCCGGTCCTCACGTTCATCACCGTCCAGTGGGGATGGCGGATGGCTCTCGTCGCGTTGTCGCTGCTCGGCATCGTGTGGATGGTGGGCTGGGTCGCGAAGTTCAAGGAAGGCCCGTACACGACCAAGGCGAAGCCCGCGGACGCTGCGGCGGCACCCTCGACCGAGCCGTCGGTGCCGTGGCGCAAGATCTTCCTCACCCGCACGTTCATGTCCTGCGCGGTGCTGATCATCGTCGTCTACGCCCTGACGACCGTCGTGCTGACCTGGCTGCCGTCGTACTTCGAGGTGGGCCTCGGCTACAGCGCGTTGCAGGCCGGTTCCATGTTCGCGTTGCCGTCCGTCGTCGGACTCGTGCTGATGATCTCGTCGGGCACCATCACCGACCGGCTGATCGGACGCGGCCACACCTCCCGCGTCGTGCGGATCATCGTTCCCGCCGTCGGTGTGCTCGTCTGCGGTGTCGTGTTGACCCTGCTGCCGTCGATCGGAACCCCCGCACTGGCCGTCGCGCTGGTCTCCATCGGCTACGGCTTCGGTGCGATCGCGTTCCCGCTGATCAATGCCGCGATCTCCGAGCTGTGCCCGCCGCAGCAGACCGCCGGCACCATGGGTGTGTTCCTCGCGCTCATGGCGACGGGTGGGCTCGTCGCGCCCTACGCGACGGGTGTGATCGTCGACAACGCCGTGACACCGGCCGACGGCTACGCCACCTCGTTCCAGATCATCGGCATCCTCGGTGCGATCGCCGCGGTGCTCGTGCTGGTGTTCGCGAACCCGGAGCGCGACCGCAAGATCATCCGTGCCGCGTCCTGACCGGCGGTGCATAGCTTCCGCCTAACGGAGGCTTCCAGCGAAAGCGCCTTCCTCATCGGCCGGGTGCGTGGTCTCCTCGATGTGAGGACCACCACCCGGCCGGTCGACGTCACAACACACCGATCGAGCCCACCGCGACCGCGTGTCGCGGCGACCAACGAAGGAATACCATGCGCGATGCCGTGATCGTGGACGCCGTCCGTACCCCCATCGGACGCCGAGGCGGGGCACTGTCCGATACCCATCCCGTCGATCTGTCGGCTCATGTGCTCGGTGCACTGGCCGAGCGTGTCGGATTCGACCCGGCGATCGTCGACGACGTAATCTGGGGCTGCGTCAGCCAGGTCTCCGAACAGGCCGGAATCGTTTCCCGCAGTGCTGTGTTCGCGGCAGGGTGGCCCGAGTCGGTTCCCGCCACCACCGTCAACCGCGCGTGCGGGTCGAGCCAGCAGGCCGTGTCGTTCGCGGCGGCGGCCGTCATCGCCGGGCAGGCCGACATCGCCGTCGCCGGCGGTGTCGAGTCGATGTCGCGGGTGCCGATGGGCAGCGCCGTGAGGACCCCCGGCGAGAACTACCCGCAGGAGGTGCTCGACCGATTCGGCGTCGGCGGATTCAGCCAGGGCATCGGCGCCGAGATGATCGCCGACAAGTGGGGCTTCACCCGCACCCGGCTCGACGAGTTCGCGTTGCGCTCGCACGAACTGTCCGCGGCGGCAACCGATGCCGGAGTGTTCGCGAAGCAGATCGCTCCCCTCGCCGGCCTGACCACCGACGAAGGCATCCGTCGTGGCGGCACCGTCGAGTCCCTCGCCCGGCTGAAGACGGTGTTCAAGGAGGACGGCGTCATCCACGCCGGCAACTCGTCGCAGATCTCCGACGGCGCGGGTGCGCTACTCGTCACCACCAGCGAGAAGGCCGCCGAACAGGGGTGGACCCCGATCGCCCGTGTGCACACCGCGGTGGTCGCCGCGGACGACCCCGTGGTCATGCTCACCGGTCCCATCCCGGCGACCGAGAAGGCGCTGAAGCGGTCCGGCCTGTCCATCGACGACATCGGCGCCTTCGAGATCAACGAGGCCTTCGCGCCCGTCCCTCTCGCGTGGCTCGCCGAAACCGGAGCGAAGGCCGATCGGCTCAACCCGCTCGGCGGCGCCATCGGCGTCGGTCACCCACTCGGCGGTTCCGGCGCGATCCTCATGACCCGCCTCGTGCACCACATGCGCGACAACGGAATCCGCTACGGCCTGCAGTCGATGTGTGAGGCCGGTGGCATGGCGAACGCCACCATCCTCGAACTGCTCTGATCTCCGAATTCTCATAGAGGAACGAAACACATGGAACTCAAAGGACTTTCCGTTGCAGTCACCGGCGGAGCCTCCGGGCTCGGCCTCGCCACCGCGCGACGCGTGCTCGATCAGGGCGGCACCGTCACCCTGATCGACCTGCCCACCTCCGACGGCGCCGAGGTCGCTGCCGATCTCGGTGACGGCGCGGTGTTCGCCGCCGCCGACATCACCGACTCCGAACAGTTCGCGGCCGCTCTCGACGTCGCGCACGACAGGGGCGGCCTGCGCGGTGTGGTGCACTGCGCCGGCGCCGGACGCAGGATGCGCATCCTCGACAAGGACGGCAAGGCGGGGTCGCTCGAGGACTTCGAGTTCGTCATCCGCCTCAATCTCATCGGCTCCTTCAACGCGTTGCGGCTCGGAGCCGAGCGCATCGCTCAGGCCGAACCCGTCGACGGGGAACGCGGCGCCATCGTCCTGACCGCGTCCGTCGCCGCGTACGAGGGGCAGATCGGCCAGATCAACTACTCGGCGTCCAAGGCCGGCATCGTCGGCATGACGATCGTCGCCGCGCGGGATCTCGCCGGCAAGAACATCCGGGTCAACACGATCGCTCCCGGCACCATGGACACCCCGCTGCTGGCGAGGGTCCGCGACGACGTCCGCGCTTCCCTCGCGGCGAGCGTGCCCAACCCTTCCCGTCTGGGACGGCCCGACGAGTTCGGCAGTCTCGCCACCTCGATCCTCGAGAACGGATATCTCAACGGCGAGACCATCCGCCTCGACGGCGCCATCCGCATGGCTCCGCGCTGAACGGGCCCGCCATGACAACCGCAACTCCCGAATGGACCCGGATGTCGCTGCGGTATCCGGAGACGACGATGGTGGCGTGGGCGCCGAGCCTCGCCGCGATGTACGGAGATCGTGCCGCGATCGTCGACGGCGACCGCACGTGCAGTTTCCGTGAACTCGACGAACGATCCGCGCAGTTCGCAGGAGCCCTGCGTACCGCCGGTGTCGCCGAACGCGACGTGGTGCTGCTGCATCTCGGCAACTGTGCGGAGTTCTACGTCGCGTACTACGGCGCGTTGCGTGCCGGTGCCGCGGTGACCCTCGTCAACCCGCTGCAGCCCGGGCCCGGATTGCGTCGGCAGATCGACGAGACCGGCGCGAAGGTGGCGGTGACGCAGCCGGCGCAGGCCGGTACCCTCCTCGGCGTCGCCGGGGGAACCTCCGTGACGATGGTGGCGGTGGTCGCGGACGACGCCGCCGGTGGAACACCGGAGGCGGCACCCGAATCCGTCGATGTCGTGCCGTTCGAGGATCTGCTCGACGGCAGGCCGACGGACTTCCCGGCCGTGGCGATCACCGCCGAGGACATCGCCCACATCGCGTACACCGGTGGCACGACGGGAATCTCGAAGGGTGTTCGCGTCCTGCACCGCAACGTGCTCGGTAATGTCACGCAGATGTGCGCCTGGCGGGCCGGACACCTACCGGTCGTCGGCGCCGACGGACTGGTATCGCTGCAGCCGATCGACGGGCTGAACGTCGACGGCATCACTCCGGGTGCGGGGTCGACGGTCGTGGTGTCGCCGCTGTTCCACGCGCATGCACTGATCAATTCGTCGTTCCTGCTGGGGTGCGGGCTCACCCAGGTGCTCGCCGGGCGTTTCGATGCGGGCCGCATGCTCGAACTCGTCGAACGACATCACGCCGTGTACATCACGGGAAGTCCCGCGATGTGGCATGCGCTCGCCGATCATCCGGACGCCGCGACGCGGGATCTGTCGTCGCCGCGGGTGGTGTCGTCGGGTGCCGCCCCCATCGACCGGGGCACCCTCGAGGCGCTCGGTCGTGCGTTCCCGAACGCGAAGGTCGTCGAGGGATACGGTCTGACGGAAGGCACGTGCCTGGTGACGGCGATGCCGTTGGAGAAGGGTGCCGACGACGACTACCGGCTCGGCAGCGTGGGTCTTCCGGTGTTCGACACCGACATCGAGATCCGCGACCGCGAGGACCCGGCGACGGTGCTCGGTGCCGGGGAGCGGGGAGAGCTGTGGGTTCGTGGCCCGCAGGTCACCGGCGGATACCTCGGGCATCCGGAGATCACGGCCCAGCAGTACGTGGACGGGTGGCTCGCCACCGGCGACATCGCGTACGTCGACGACGACGGTTACCTGTTCATCGCCGATCGCGCGAAGGACATGCTGATCTACAAGGGCTACAACGTGTATCCGCGTGAACTCGAGGAGGTCCTGGTGTCGCACCCGTCGGTGTCGACGGCCGCGGTGGTCGGGCGCGACGCCGGCGTGGTCGGGCAGGAACCGATCGCGTTCGTCGTGCCCGTCGAGGGCGGGCGGATCGACGAGGCCGAGCTGACGGCGTACGTCACCGAGCGGGTTCTGCCGTACAAGAAGGTCCGCGGCATCGTCGTCCTCGACGCGCTGCCCACGTCGGCGGCGGGCAAGGTGCTCAAGACGGAACTCCGCGACCGCCTGTAGCCGCCCCCACCCGTGCGCACTTCTGGTAGCTCCCACTACCAGAAATGCGCACGGGTCGCCGGGCCCGAGGCGAGGAAGGTGGGGTCCGGATCCACCCCATAACGTGTTAACGTCTAACGTAATGACCGAGAACACGCCCCGTCCGGGACGGCCACGAGATCCCGCAAAGGATCTCGCCGTCCTCGTCGCCGCCCGCCAACTGCTCGGCGAGGTGGGCTACCAGCAGACGACCATCAGTGCCATCGCGCGCCGGGCCGACGTCAACGCACCCGCCATCTACCGGCGCTGGCCCACCCGCGAGGCCCTCCTCGAAGAAGCCGTCCACGGACCGGGGCGGCACGTCCTGCCCGAACCCACCGCCGACCTGCGCACCGACCTCGCGACCTGGACGAACATCTTCCTCGCCCGCGCCGCGAGCCCCGCTGCGCGCGCCGGAGTCCCCGGACTGCTCGCCGACGCCACGTCCGACGGCGACCGTGCGCGGCTGATCGCGCTGCAGGACCCCGTCCGCAAGGCGTTCGTCGAACGCCTCGACGCGGCCGTCGACGCCGGCGACATCCCCGGTCCCGTGCCGGCGACGATGCTGTTCGAACTCCTCGCCGGAGCCACGACCGTCCGTGGCCTGATCCACGGCGACGACGACGCCGACGCCTTCGTCGACGAACTCGCCTCGTCGCTGTACGTGCTCGCTCGGCACAGCGACGAGATCCCCGATGCGCGCGGCGGTGATGCCCGATGAAGATCGACGTCCAACTCGACGGCCGGCCCGAGAACGCGGCACAGCGGGCCCGGGAACTGGCCGCGCTCGGGGTGGGTGGTCTGTTCACCTTCGAAGGGCCCCACGACGTGTTCCTCCCTCTCGCGGCGGCGGCGCCCGTCGTGGACACCGACCTGATGACGAACGTCGCGATCGCGATTCCGCGCAGCCCGATGCACCTGGCCCACACCGCCTACGATCTGCAGGTGCTCAGCCGCGGGCGGTTCCGTCTCGGACTGGGCTCGCAGATCCGGCCGCACATCGAGAAGAGATACGGCGCACAGTGGTCCAGGCCCGCCGCCCGCATGCGTGAGAGCGTGCTCGCGATCAAAGCGATCTTCGATGCGTGGGAAGGCAATTCGCGTCTCCGGTTCGACGGGGAATTCACCACGCACACCCTGATGCCCCCGACCTTCGACCCGGGCCCGAACCCGTACGGACCCCCACCGGTCGACCTGGGCGCGCTCGGGCCCGTCATGACCCGTACCGCCGCGGAGGTCGCGGACGGGCTGCTCGTCATGCCGTTCAACAGCGTCCGACACTTCCGCGAGCGCACGATGCCGAAGATCGAGGAGGGACTCGACCGGGCCGGTCGCGACCGCGCGGACCTGGCGATCCACCCGCAGGTGATCGTCGGTGTCGGCCGCACCCCCGAGGAACTCGACGCGGCGTCGCGCGGAGTGCGCGGGCTACTGGCGTTCTACGGCTCCACCCCCGCCTACCGGCCCGTCCTCGAGGTGGAGGGCTGGGCAGACCTGCAACCGAAGCTCAACGTGCTCTCCAAACAGGGGCAGTTCGCGGCGATGACCGACCTGATCGACGACACGATGCTCACGACCCTCGCGGTGCACGGCACCCCCGAGCAGTGCGCGGCGCAGATCGTCGCCCGGTTCGGCGACCACGCCGACCGGGTGTGCTGCTACTTCCCGGGCTATCCCGTCCGCGACGCACACATCGCCGAACTGGTGGCTGCCGTCGAGGAACTCTCGTCGTGACGGGAGTGCTCTGCGAGGTGCGTGACGGCGTCGCACTCGTCACCCTCGATCGGCCCCGGCAACGCAACGCCTTCACCGGTGAGATGGGCCGCAGACTGGGTGAGCTGTACCGCGAGTACGACACCGACGACGACGTGCGCGTCGTCGTTCTCACCGGGACCCCACCCGCGTTCTGTGCGGGAGCCGACCTGTCGGCGGGTGCCGGCACGTTCGGCGCCGCCGCCGACGATTTCACCGCGTCACCGGTCGACCCGCCGGCGTTCCGGATCCGCAAGCCGGTGATCGCTGCGGTGAACGGCCACGCGATCGGTATCGGCCTGACCGTCGCCATGCAGGCCGACATCCGCATCGTCGCCGACGACGCGAAGTACGCGATCCCGCAGGTGCGTCGCGGTGTGATACCGGATGCGATGTCGCACTGGACGGTTCCGCACATCGCCGGAACGGCTGCAGCCGCCGACATCCTGCTCACCGGCAGGACCTTCGACGGTCCGGAGGCGGTGCGACTGGGCATCGCGAGCCGGTCGCTACCGGCCGGTGAGGTACTGCCCGCTGCCCTGGAGGTTGCGCGTGACATCGCCGTGAACGTGGCGCCGATGTCGGCGGCGCTGTCCAAGCGGTTGCTGTGGGACGCGACACGGTACGGCTTCACCCCGGAGACCGTCGCCGATCACGAAACGGAACTGCACCACAGGGTGATGGGCGGCGTGGACGCCGCCGAAGGAGTCCGCGCCTTCCTCGACCGGCGGTCGCCGCGGTGGTCGGCGCGGGTGTCGACGGAGTGGAAGGATCTACCGTGGGAGTGAACCCGATGCAGGCGAACAGGTTCGGTCCGGAGACGACCACCGACGACGTGCTGTCCGGTGTCGATCTCGCCGGGCGTGTCGCGGTGGTGACCGGTGTCACGAGCGGCATGGGCGGCGAGATCGCCCGCGCGCTGGCGTCCGTGGGTGCCGTCGTCGTGCTCACCGCCCGCGACGGGAACGCGCTCGTGGCGGTCGCCGACGGGATCCGCGAGCGGGTGCCGGGCGCCCGGGTGCACGCGGTGCCGATGGATCTGACCGACCTGTCGAGCGTGCGGGCCGCCGCCGGTGAGGTCCGGGCCGGGCACGAGGAGATTCATCTGCTCGTCAACAACGCCGGTGTGATGTACACGCCGTTCGGGCGGACCCGGGACGGCTTCGAACTCCAGTTCGGAACGAACCATCTGGGTCACTTCCTGCTGACCACCCTGCTGCTGCCCGCGCTCGGGGCCGGTGCTGCCGGCGCGCGTGCCGCGTCGCGGGTGGTGACCGTGTCGTCGGATGCGCACAAGACGTGTGGCGTCGACCTCGTCGATCCGCATTTCGAACGCACCGACTACGACAAGTTCGTCGCCTATGCGCGTTCGAAGTCGGCGAACGTGCTCATGACCGTCGAAGTGGAGCGGCGTTTCGGTGATCGCGGTGTGCACGCGTTCGCGGTGCATCCGGGTGTGGTGGCGACGAAGCTGGCGCGGTACATGACCCGTGAGGACGTGGCCGAGATGAAGCGGCTCAGCGCCGGCACGCCGGGACTGCTGAAGAACGTCAAGTCGATTCCGGCGGGCGCTGCGACCGCGGTGTGGGCGGCGACCGCTCGCGAACTCGACGGGGCCGGCGGGAGTTATCTGGCGGACTGCGGGATCGGGCGGGCGGAGAAGCACGCGACCGACCCGGCTGTCGCGCAGGCGCTCTGGGAACTGTCGGAACGCTGCACCGCCTGACCCCACCCGCACGGGTCAGGAGCGCCGGGCCTGCTTGACGAGACCGCCGCCGATGATCAGACGCTGGATCTCGCTGGTGCCCTCGTACAGGCGTAGCAGTCGCACATCGCGGTAGATCCGCTCGACCGGTACCTCACGCATGTAGCCGGTGCCGCCGTGGATCTGCACGGCGAGATCGGCGACCTTGCCGACCATCTCGGTGCAGAACAGCTTCGCTGCCGACGGTGCGATCCGGCGATCGGTCTCCTCGACCCACGCCCGCGCCGCGTCGCGGACCAGTGCGCGACCGGCCATCACACCGGTCTGCTGATCGGCGAGCATGGCCTGCACCAGCTGGAAGCTTCCGATCGGGGTGCCTCCCTGCGTGGCTGTCGCGGCGTACGCCACCGACTCGTCCAGTGCGCGCTGCGCCTGCCCGACCGACAGTGCGGCGATGTGTACGCGACCGCGGGCGAGCGACACCATCGCCGCCTTGTAGCCGACGTCCTCGTTGCCGCCGACCAGCGCCGACGCCGGAACCCGCACCCCGTCGAAGTGCACATCCGAGGTCCAGGCACCCTCCTGCCCCATCTTGGCGTCCTTGGCTCCCACCTGGACACCGGCGGTGTCGGCCGGGACGAGGAACACCGCGATGCCGGTACCGTTCTCGTCGGCGGGCCGGGTGCGGGCGAACACCACGAACAGGTTCGCGAGCGGCGCGTTGGTGATGAACCGTTTCTCGCCGGTGATGACCCAGTCGTCGCCGTCACGCACGGCCTTGGTTCGCAGCCCGGACGGGTTCGAGCCGGCCCCCGGCTCGGTGAGCGCGAACGACGCGACGACCTCGCCGGAGGCGATGCCCTCGAGCCACTGCTGCTTCTGTTCCTCGGTGCCGTAGTTGACGAGCACCTGCCCGGCGATGCCGTTGTTGGTGCCGAACATCGACCGCAGCGACAGCGTCGTGTAACCGAGCTCCATGGCCAGTTCGACGTCCTGCATCAGGTTCAGTCCGAGACCGCCCCATTCCTGGGGGATCGCGTACCCGAACAGGCCCATCTCCTCGGCGGCCTGACGGATGTCCGCGGGGATCGCATTCGTGTCGGCGATCTCCTGTTCGCGGGGCATCACCGCGTCGCGGACGAACGAGCGGGTCTGGGCGAGGATCTCGCGGAAGTCGTCTTCGTCGACCTGGGTGGCCGGTGTCGCAACTGTCATGACGACCACTCTCCGATGCCCGGGCCGGAGATGTCCAATACGAATCGGCGGCATGACCGTATAGGCATTGTCGATGGATCGGGAGGGGGGTTTCGCGACGTCACGCCGATATATTCGGACTCGTCGACCCGTGTTCGGGAACCGTCTCGAATCGTCCCTCGACCCGAATCCCCGAAAGGAATCCGTCATGCCCCTGCTGGAGAACCGTACCGCCGTGATCACCGGTGGCGCTCAGGGAATCGGTTTCGCGATCGCCCGGTCGTTCGTGGATGCCGGCGCCCGCGTGGTGATCGGCGACCTCGATCTCGACGCGGCGACCGCCGCGGCCGACAAGCTCGGCGGTCGCGACGTCGCGCGTGCCGTGAAGGCGAACGTCGTCGAGTCCTCGGACTGGGACGCGTTGCTCGCCGAGGCCGTGGACGGGTTCGGTTCGCTCGACGTCGTCGTCAACAACGCGGGGATCACCCGCGATGCGACGATGCGCACGATGACCGAGGAGGATTTCGATCTGGTCGTCGCCGTGCACCTGAAGGGCACCTGGCACGGCACCCGCAAGGCCGCCGCGATCATGCGTGAGGCGAAGCGCGGTGCGATCGTGAACATTTCGTCGCTGTCGGGCAAGGTCGGCATGGTCGGGCAGACCAACTACTCGGCGGCGAAGGCCGGCATCGTGGGCCTGACGAAGGCCGCCGCGAAGGAGATGGCGCACCACGGTGTGCGCGTCAACGCGATCCAGCCGGGCCTGATCCGGTCGGCGATGACCGAGGCCATGCCGCAGAAGGCATGGGACGGCAAGATGGCCGAGATCCCGATGGGCCGTCCGGGTGAGGTCGATGAAATTGCGTCTGTCGCACTGTTCCTCGCTTCCGACATGTCGTCCTACATGACCGGCACCGTCCTCGAGGTCACCGGCGGCCGCTTCATGTGACCACCCGGTCACTCCCCTCTGTCTGGAAGGTCATCATGCGCGAAGTAGTCATCTGCGAACCGGTCCGCACTCCGATCGGCCGCTACGGCGGAATGTTCAAGTCGCTCACTGCAGTCGATCTCGGTGTCGCCGCGCTGCGCGGCCTGCTCGACCGCACCGGAATGGCCCCGGACGCGGTGGAGGACGTCATCCTCGGGCACTGCAACGGCAACAGCGAGGCCCCGGCGATCGGACGGGTCGTCGCGCTCGACGCCGGTCTGCCGGTCACCGTCCCGGGGATGCACATCGACCGTCGCTGCGGATCGGGGCTGCAGGCCGTCGTTCAGGCCGCGTTGCAGGTCGGCGCCGGCGACAACGACGTCGTCGTCGCCGGCGGCGCGGAGTCGATGAGCAACGCCGCGTTCTATTCCGTCGACATCCGCTGGGGCGGCGCCCGCACCGGTGTGCAGATGCACGACGGGCTGGTGCGCGCCCGCGCCACAGCGGGTGGGAGGCTCCATCCGGTGCCGGGCGGCATGATCGAGACCGCCGAGAATCTGCGCGCCGAGTACGGCATCAGCCGGCTCGAGCAGGACGAACTCGCCGCGCAATCGCACGCGCGGGCCGTGGCGGCGCAGAAGAACGGGATCCTCGCGGAGGAGATCGTCCCGGTGACCGTGAGCGGTCGCGACGGTGACGAGGTGATCGACACCGACGAGCATCCCCGCGCCGACACCACCGTCGAATCCTTGTCGAAACTGAAGCCGATCATGGGTCGGCAGGATCCGGAGGCGACGGTCACCGCCGGCAACGCGAGCGGCCAGAACGACGCGGCGTCGATGGCGATCGTGACCACCCCGGAGAAGGCTGCCGAACTCGGCCTGACCCCGCTGGTGCGGATCGTGTCGTGGGGTGTGGCCGGTGTGGCGCCGAAGATCATGGGTATCGGCCCGGTCCCCGCGACGGAGATCGCGTTGAGCAAGGCCGGGATCAGGCTCGCAGACGTCGACGTCGTCGAACTCAACGAGGCGTTCGCCGCGCAGGCTCTCGCCGTCACCCGGGAGTGGAAGTTCGCGTCCGCGGACTTCGAGCGCACCAACATCCACGGTTCCGGGATCTCGCTCGGTCACCCGGTCGGTGCGACGGGCGGGCGCATGCTCGCGACGCTGGCCCGTGAGCTGCACCGCCGTGACGGACGGTACGGGCTCGAGACGATGTGCATCGGTGGTGGACAGGGGTTGGCTGCCGTGTTCGAGAGGGTCGTCTGACCACGGAACCGGTACTTCCGCCCCGCGACGGCCGATCGGAGACATCCGGTCGGCCGTCGGCGTGTGCGGGCATCCCGCCGTCCTGCACAGGAACATGTTCCAGTCCAAGTTTCCGTTTCTGTACTGGCATGTTGATGCGATAACAGAAATGTGTTCTACTTTCTGAACTGTGACGCGATGCACATTTCGGACGGTGGGCGTGGGGTCTCACTGTCGCAGGCCCTACCCGGAAGGATCCAGCGCACCATGTCTTTGAACCTGGCCGATCTCATCGAAGCCGTCGTCGATGCGATTCCCGACCGTCTCGCGCTGGCCTGTGAGGGCCGCACGCACACATACGCACAGTTCGACGCCGCCGCCAACCGCATCGGCCACCACCTCGCCGGCGTCGGTGTCGGCGCCGGCGACCACGTGGGCGTGCACATGCGCAACAGCCTCGAGTTCCTCGACACCATGCTCGGAACGATGAAGATCCGGGCCGTCCCGATCAACATCAATTTCCGGTATGTGGGAGCGGAACTCGAGTACCTCTACAACAACGCCGAGCTCACCGCCCTCGTCGTCGACGACGAACTCACCGATCTCGTCGCCGAGGTGCTTCCGCGCGCCCCGAAGCTGCGGCACATCGTGGTCGTCGGCAACGGTCCGATCGACGCACTGACCACCGCGGCCGCCGCCGCGGACGTCACCGTCGTGCGGTACTCCGACGCGGTTGCCGAGGCGTCGTCCGACCGTGATTTCGCCGAACGCAGCAGCGACGACCTGTACATCCTGTACACCGGGGGAACCACCGGCATGCCCAAGGGCGTGATGTGGCGGCACGAGGACTTCTACTACGCGGCGCTGGGTGGAGGTAGCGCCTACGGCGACCCGCACGACGACCCCGAATCGCTCGCGGCCGCCGCCGCGGCGAACACCAGCCCCATGACCTACGTCATCACCGCACCGCTCATGCACGGCGCGGCCATGTATGCACTGCTCATGGGTCTGTTCATGGGATTCCCGCAGGTCGTCATGCGCAACTTCGAGCCGGCCGCCGCACTGCGCCTCGTCGACGAACACAAGGCCGCCGTGCTGATGGTGGTCGGCGACGCGATCGCCCGCCCGATCGCCGACGTCCTCGCCGACCGCCGCGACGATTTCGACCTGAGCTCGCTGATGGTCATCGGATCCGGCGGTGCACTGTGGTCGGTGAGCGTACGCGACCAGCTCACGTCGATCCTGCCGAACATCTACCTGCACAACTCGTTCGGCTCGTCCGAATCCGGGGCCAACGGCTCGATCACGCCCGGCGCCGACGGCCGGCTGCGTCTGCCGGCGTCACCGAAGATGCGGGTCGTCGACGTCGACTTCTCCGCCGTCGAACCGGGTTCCGACACCATCGGGTACCTCGCACGCATCGGCCACGTGCCCGTCGGATACTTCCGCGACGAGGAGAAGACCGCCGCCACGTTCGTGGAGGTCGACGGTGAACGCCTGTCGATCCTCGGTGACCTCGCCTCCGTCGAGGCCGACGGCACCATCGTCATCCTCGGCCGCGGTTCCGCGTGCATCAACTCCGGCGGTGAGAAGATCTACGCGGAGGAGGTCGAGGAAGCGGTCAAGGGGCACCCGTCGATCGAGGACGCACTCGTCGCCGGTGTCCCCGACGACCGGCTCGGTGAGAAGGTCTCCGTCGTCGTGCAGCTGCGGGAGGGCGCCGAGGCACCGTCGCAGATCGAACTCGCCGACTACTGCCGCTCGGTGATCGCCGGATACAAGGTGCCGCGGCACCTGGTCGTGGTCCCGGAGATCGTGCGTTCCCCCGCCGGCAAGGCGGACTACCGCTGGGCGAAGTCGACGCTCGCGCAGTCGGTGCCGGCGGAGGCCTGACCGACCGGCCCGGCCCACTCGAACCGGTGGGCCGGGCGGGGCGGACCGGATCGAACCCGCCCGGGTGCGGGGGTGGGATCAGCCGGAGAGCCGGTAGAAGCGGAAGAACGCGAAACCCTCGATCGGGAGGACGTCGACGCGGGTGAAGCCGGCGTCGTGCGCGTACCGCCGCAGGGTATCGGCGCGCATGACGGTGCCGGTACCCGCGCTGGGCTGCCGGCTCATGCCGTCGGGCAGGCACACCGCGAGGCTGTATCCGTACATGAGCCGTTCGACTTCGTCGCCGGGTGCCGTGAACTCGTCCGCCACGGCCTCGTCCATCACGATCACGACGCCTCCCGGAACCAGCGATCGCCGCGCGGCGGCGAGGACGTCCACGGGGCGAGGCAGGTCGTGGATGCATTCGAAGGCGAACACGGCGTGGAAGGTGGAGTTCGGGAGGGTGGCTGCGTCGGCTTCGGTGATCGTGATGCGCGACGCGACGGCCCGGTCGGCAGTCACGTTGGCGCGGGCATCCTCGACCGAGGCGCGGTCGATGTCGTATCCCCGTACCTCGGCGTCCGGATAACTGCGGGCCAGCGCGATGGTCGACCACCCGCCACCGCAACCGATGTCGGCGATCACGGCACCGGGAGTCCGCAGCAGCCCGTCGAGGTCCGCGACGGACCGCAGGGCGTCCGGCAGCCTCTTCTCGAACCACGGCCGGTTCACGTCCTCCTGGGAGCGGCGCACATCGGTGCCGTACTGCGCCCAGCCGACACCCCCGCCGGTCCGGTACGCGTCGAGCAGGGCGGGTAGTTGGACCATCGCACTGCAGATCATCCGCGACAGCGGTGCGAGGTAGTCGAGATCCGTCTCGTCGGTCAGCACCTGCGCACCGGCCGGTGACAGCGCGAACCGCGGTGGATCGGTGCCGTCGACGGTGAGCAGTCCCGTGACGGCCTGTTGCTCGAGCCATTCGCGGGCGTAGCGCGGGTGGGTTCCGGTGCGTTCGGCGAGCTCGTCCGGTGTGGCGGGCCCGTCGGCGGCGAGGCTGCGGTACCAGCCGAGCCGGTCGCCGAGGTGGACGGACATGAGGTCGATGGTGCCGAGGGCTGCGTCGACGATGCGCTCCGCCGACGCCGGACCGGACGTGACGAGGGTCTATCACGCCGAGTTCCCGCACCTCCGCGACCTACGCGAGTTCGCGGACGCCCGCGTACTCGCCGACGACATCCAGACCATCTGGCTCGACGCGATCGATGCCGGCAGATCCGCGGGTGTCCTCCGAACGGACGTGCCGGCCAAGGTGTTCCACCGGTTCCTGCGCGACGCCGTGTGGTTCTCGGTCTATTGGCGCAAGCCGGGCGACACGTACACGGTCGACGAACTGTCCGAGCACTGCCTGGCGGTGTTCCTCGACGGAATGGCTGCCCGCGACGGGTGACGGAGCGGCCGCGGCGTCACCTGATCGTCGACCGCACCATCTCGACGAACGCCCGACCGGCCTCCGACAGCGACGTCGCGTCGAATGCGATCCCGTACGGGCGGGTGAACGTCGGCTCGCACGGTCGCGCCACCGCGACGTCCTGCACGGACTCGGCCAGCGCGCGCTCCACCAGCGACCCGCCGAGACCCGCCAGCACCATCGGCAGCCGGATCTCACGGTGATCCGACAGGACGGCCAGGGACGGGCGGACCCCGGCACGACGCATCGCATTGTCGATCTCGAGGCTCATCGCACCGCCGTCGCGTGGCACGAACACCATCGGGATGTCGGGCAGTGCCGTCAACTCGATCGGACCGGGCGGCAGGTCCGTGCCGGGCGGGTACACGAACCAGTACTCCTGCTCCCCCAGCACGATGACCTCGAGGCCCCGGCCGCCGTCGTCGAGGGGGAGATGGGACACGATGAACTCGCAGTGACCGTCACGGATCACGGCGGGTGCGTTGTCCTCGGTCCGCAGATCCCCGAACCGCACCGTGGCCTTCGGGTGCGCGCGGCGGAATCGGGCCACGAGATCCACGATCGGGCCCGTGGCCAGTGCGGGGAACACCATCAGGTCCAGGCTGCCGGTGATCTCCCCCGGGTCGGCCGACGCCAACAGTTCCTCCACGGCGTCGACGTCGCGGAGGATCTGCCGGCTCGGGCCGATCAGGCTGCGCCCGGCAGCGGTGAGCACCATCCCGCGTCCGATGCGGTGGAACAGGTGCACCCCCAGCTCCCGTTCCAGGGTGCGCAGGGCCTGTGAGACCGTCGGCTGCGCAACACCCAACGCCGTCGCCGCACCGTTGATGCCGTCGTTCTCCACGACGGCGAGGAAGTACTCGACCTGACGGAACTCCACCGTGTCATCCCTCCCGCAGCTGCTCTGTGGCGCTCGCGATGAACGCCGCCGCCGCCGGTGACGGCTCACCGGCCCGCAGCACCAACCCGACCGGTCGGATCAACGGTGGTTCGATCGCGCGTACCGCAGCGCTCGGCATCTGCTGGCGCGCCAGCGGCGCCGGCACCACGGTGGCCCCGATTCCCCGCCGGACGAACTCCCAGGTCGCGGTGGGGTGCGCGCAGTCGACGACCACGTTGTGCGTGCCGAGCAACTCGCCGGTGCGGGCGGCGTCGGCGCGCGAGCCGAGATCGACGACCAACGGTACGTCCCGCACGAGGGCGCGCGGCACCGGATCGGGCAGTCCCTCCGCGAGATCGGGATGCATCGCCAGCACGAGATGCTGCTCCACCAGCGGAATCGCCACCATACCGCCGTGCTCGGCGGACAGGTCGGTGATCCCGAGCTCGGCTTCTCCCCGCCGCAGTGCGGTGTGCACACCGGACGGGCCGTCGGCATCGGACACGCGCACCATGATCCTCGGGTAGCGGGCCCGGAAGCGGCGGACCAGATCGACCACCGGATGAAGGGAGAACGCGGAGAACGTCGTGATCTCGACGGCGCCGGCCTCGAGGTCACGTACCGCGGCGACGCGCGCCTTCGCGCGGTCGACATCCGCGAGGATCCGGCGTGCGGCGACCTCGAGGGTGCGCCCGGCCTCGGTGAGGGTGAGCCTGCGCCCGGTGCGGTCGAACAGGGTCGTGCCGAGTCTGCGCTCGAGGGTGCGGATGGCCTGCGACAGGGACGGCTGTGAAATATAGAGGGCCTGGGCTGCTTTCGTTATCCCGCCGTGGTCGATGACGGCCACGAAGTAGGTCACGAGATGCAGGTCCACTCGACCATCGTAGTGGTCGAGCTCACGTCGGTGGGGCGGCACCCACCGACCCGAGCGGGTTCTCAGGCTCCGGTCCAGACCGGATCGCGCTTCTCGGCGAATGCGCGGGCACCTTCCTGCGCGTCGGCGGACGCGAAGACGGGGTCGACGAACTCGCGCTGTGTCTCGAAGCCGTCGGCGTCGGTGTAGTTCGCGGCCATCGACACGACCTGTTTGGTCGCGCGCACCGCCAGCGGCCCGTTCCGCGCGACACGGGCGGCGAGTTCCTTCGCGACGTCGAGGGCGTGACCGGGCTCGGCGAGCCGGTTGACGAGTCCGTACCGGTGGGCGTCCTCGGCGGTGAACGGATCACCGGTGATCGCGATCTCCATTGCCAGTTGGTACGGCAGGATCTTCGGCAGCCGCAGCAGACCACCGGCCGCGGCGGCCAGTCCACGCCCGACCTCCGGCAGGCCGAACTTCGCGTCGCGGGCCGCGACGATCAGGTCGGCGGTCAGCGCCAACTCGCAGCCACCGGCGAGCGCCCAACCCTCCACCGCCGCGATGAGCGGTTTCGTCGGAGGTGCCTGCGTGAGACCGCCGAATCCGCGCCCGGGCAGCGACGGACGTTCTCCTCGCGCAAAGGCTTTCAGGTCCATTCCCGCGCAGAATGTTCCACCGGTGCCGGTGAGGATGCCGATGGTCAGGTCGGGGCGCGCCTCGAACTCGTCGACGGCGGCGGCGAGCGCCTTCGACACCTCGAGGTCGACGGCGTTCCTCGCCTCGGGCCGATTCAGTGTGAAGACGGCGACGCCGTCGGCGAACTCGGCGAGAACGACACTCATGCGGGGGCTCCTGCTCGGTCGTCGGGTCGGGCGGGAAGGGTCCAGCGGGCGGGGGAGCCACCGTCGGACACGATGTCGCCGCGGTCGGCGAGCACGATCAGGTGTGCCTGGGTCTCGCGGACGGCGAGTCGCAGCAGACGCGGCTCCATGGCCTCGATCGGCCGCGACCACGAGACCCGCACCGTGATCTCCCAAGCGGTGGATTCGGGGTGCGTGACGAGAGTTTCGCGGATCTCGGTGAGCCGCTCCTCGTGGTGGTCGAGCAGCTGCCGTGCCCGGTCGGACGTACCGCGGAAGCGGTACTCGTGAGCGGGGAGGACCTCGCAGTCCGGCAGCGTCGTCGTCGCGTGCAGCGACAAAAGGTAACGATGCAGTGGATTGTCGAGTTCGCCCGGACCGGACGAGATGTTCGGGCTGATACGCGGAAGCATGTGGTCGCCACTGAACAGCAGGTCGTGGTCGCGGTCGACGAACGCGAGGTGCCCGGGAGTGTGCCCGGGGGTCCACACCGCGTCGATGTTCCAGCCGGGCAGCCCGAGCGGCGAGCCGTGTTCGAGAGTGACGTCGGCGGTTTCTCCGTGCGGGAAGCGGACGAGGGAGAATCGTTCCGCCTCCACCACCTCCGGTGGCGCACCCAGCGCGGTGAGATCGACCCGCCACGCCTCCTCGTCGGCGCTGACGTCCACGGGAGTGAAATGCCCGAGTGCTGCCGATTCGGCGGCATGCATCGCGATGACGGCGCCGGTGGTGGCGCGCAGGCGCGGCGCGAGACCGAAATGGTCGGGGTGCAGATGGGTGATCGCCGCGTATCGCACATCGCTGATGTGATGACCGGTTTCGGCGATGCCGTCGACGAGGGCGCACCAGGATTCCTCGGTGTTCATCCCGACGTCGACGAGGGCGAGTCCGTCGTCGATCGCGAGGGCGTACACGAGCGTGTACCGCAGGGGATTCCCCGGCATGGGAACGGGAATCGACCACAGCCCGTGCCGCACCTGTTCGACGGGGGGAAGCCGCTTGTCGGCCCACGCTTCGCGCTGCGCGATGCCGATGTCCTCGGTGACGATCATGACGGAACCTCCTCGGGTCGGCCGAACGACACCCGCAGAGCACGCTTGAGGATCTTGCCGCTCGCGTTGCGGGGCAGCTCGTCGACGATGTGGATGCGCCGGGGGCGCTTGTACGAAGCGAGCCGACCGTCGGTGAACGCCGCGAGATCCGCCTCGCTCGGCGGTACGGCGCCCGCGACGAGGCGGATCACAGCGGTGACCGTCTCGCCCCACCGGTCGTCGGGGAGCCCGACGACCGCGACCTCCGCGACCGCCGGATGTTCGGCGAGCGCGGCTTCGACCTCGACGGGATAGACGTTCTCGCCGCCGGTGATGATCATGTCCTTGACCCGGTCGGTGACGAACAGGTAGCCGTCGTCGTCGAGATGCCCGGCGTCGCCGGTGCGCAGGAATCCGTCTTCGGTGTGGAGGGCGGCGGTCTCGACGTCCCGTCGCCAGTACGCGGCGATGTTGTTGCGGGAGCGTGACACGATCTCGCCGGTCTCACCCGGTGGCAGCGGCTCACCGGTGACGAGATCACGGATCTGTATCTCGTTGCCGGCGAGCGGTTTTCCGGCCGAGCGCAGGAGGTGGGCGCGTGGGCCGTGCGGGTCGTGGTCGTCGGCTCGCAGCGCGGACAACGCTCCGGTCGTCTCGGTCATCCCGTACCGCTGCACGAGACGGCAGCCGAGGGTGTCCATCGTGCGGGCGAGCATTGCCGGGGTGATCGGGGACGCTCCGTACGCGATCATGCGGAGACTCGACAGGTCGTACCGGTCGAGGTCGGGTAACTCCAGCAGCAGACCGATCGCGGACGGAACCAGGAATGTATGTGTGACACCGTATTCGGATATCGCCTGCGCGATCAGGGCGGGTTTCGCCTCCCCGACCAGAACGAGGTGCAGGCCCGCCGACAGGCACGTGCTCATCCAGCCCGCACCCGCGATGTGGAAGACGGGAAGGGCATCGAGCGAGACCGAATCCGCAGTGAACTCGTACAGTTCGAAGTTCTCGGGGACGTTGTGCAGGTTGCGGTGCGTCGACACCGCGCCCTTCGGCCGCCCCGTGGTTCCGGACGTGTAGAGCTGCAGGATCGCGGTGTCGGGATCGTCGCCGAATCCGGGATCGGCGGCGCTGCCGTCGGAGACGATCCGGTCCCACGAGTGGGCGTCGCCGGCGACGGTGTCGTCGCCGACGATCACGATGTGGACGTGCGGCAACGCCGCGGCGACCGCGCGGGCCGCGGGTGCGAAGTCCGGTTCGACGATGAGCACACCGATCTGGGCGTCCGCGGCGATCGCGGCGATGTCGTCGGGGTCGAGACGCCAGTTGATGGGCGTGAACACGAGTCCTGCCTTCGCACAGCCGACGAAGGCGGCGGCAGCGGGGATCCCCATGCGCAGCAACGCCCCCACCCTGTTCGGGTCGGTGGTGAGCGCGGCGAGGGCGGACGCCGTGCGGTTGGTGAGATCGTCGAACTGCGCGTACGTGAGGGTGGTGTCACCGCAGGTCACCGCAGGAGAATCCGGCTGCGTGACCGCGAGGGTCCGGATCCGGTGGGGAAGGTGAAGTCCACTCACTGCACACTCCTGTTCGACGGTCGGCCGCGGGGAGGCGGGGCCGCAGCCAGCAGAACACGAGGGTGTCGGCGGCCACAAAGACCGGCGGCCGCACGCAGGGATAGGGCAAACCTATGTGTGCCGGGGCACCTCGACGGCACGATCCGACCGTCCCTGCGCGCCGTCGATCCGCGTCGACGTCACGTACCGCCGAGCGCGGCGGCGACCCGTCGCAGCAGGACCGCGTCCGCGGGAAACGCATCGGATGTGAACGTCCAGTCGCCGCCCGTCCACGGGTCGGTGAAGCGTCCCTCGCCCTCGGCCGGCAGGAGTTGCGAATGTTCGTACAGGGCGAGATATCCGGGATCGTCCACATCGGCTGTTTCCGATCCCGAGAGAACGACGGAGATGCTCTGCGGACCGGACAGTTGAAGCAACCGGACGAGCTGGAGGAAGTCGTCGCCGCCGTAGCCGTGCGGAACGCCCGGGAGCACCAGCACCCGGGGAGCGGGCCCGGCGGCCCCCGGATCCGCCGCCGCGGCGAGGGTCTCGAGATCGGCACCGTCCGCCAGACCCCGCAGCTTCGCGGAGACACCGGCCGCGTCCAGCACCGGAGGACCGGCGAGCACGGGCGCCGCCACCTCACGCAGGGTCGTGAGCGCACCCGCGGGGTCGACGATGTCGAGCCGCGCACCCGGATGTGCGGCGAGCAACCGCAACGCGAGGGCGATCACCACCCGGTGCGCGGCCTCGCCGTCACCGGCGACCCACAGCGGCCGGTCGAGCGGCAGGCGCAGGCACAGGGGAACGCGGAGGTCGTCTCCGTCGGGCGACGAGAGCTCGCCCACCCGGATGCCGTCGCTCGGGGTGCGTGCGGCGTACCAACTCGGCGCCGCCCACGACGCCAGCGCGGCAGGCAACCGCGCGTCGAGATCGCGCAGTTCGGCGGTCAGCTGGGTGCTGTCGTCGCGACGGCGCGTGTCGGACGCCGCGACGAGGTCGTCGTGGCGTCGCTGCGCCGCCGCGCGGGCCGACTCGGCGGCGCCCCCGGTGCGGGTCGCGGGGTCGGCGACCGCCGCGGACAGTTCCTGATCGAGCCGGTGTTGCGCGTAGTCGCGCCCCGACCGGTGGCCGGCGGCCGAGCGCGCCGCGTCCTCGAAGACCCGCCACAACCACTCGAACGACGGAAGAGGCTCGGAGGCCGGCGCGGCCGTCGGTGCTGCCGGGGTCTGCGGGGTCGCGGGTGCCGGAGGGGGCACGGCGCTCGGTTCCGGGGCAGGGTCGTCGACCTCCACGCCGTGTGCGACGAACATCTCGCGGAGCCCGCCGGCATACCCCTGACCGAGAGCCCGCATCTTCCAGACATCCTTGTGCCGGTAGAACTCCCAACACAACAGCGCGGTCTCGCCGTGCTCCGGCCGGATGCGGAACTCGCCGAGCACCGCACCGGACGGGGACTCGACGGTCGCGGTCACCGCAGCGGGTGCGTCGGTGCCGACCGCGCACAGCACCCGAGCTCCCGGTCGCACCGCACCCGTGTCGACGACGAGTGTGTCGCCGTCGAGCCGCACCCCGACCGCACGTGGCCGGTTGTAGAACACCACGTCGTCGGACGACGCGACACGCAGCGTGTCGTCGACGACGAAGACGCACGGATCCACGGGGCCCGGACCGGCGACGCGCACGTGCGCCACCGGTCCGGGAAGCGGGCCGTTCTGCCCGGGGGTGAACTCCACGGCGGGGTCAGGTCGCGAGGAACCGGCCGAGCTGCGGCGCGGCCTCGCCGGGATGCTTCGCCTGCATGCCCTCGCCGATCGCCTGCAGCTTCCATTCGCTGCCCTGCCGGTACACCTTCGCCATCACCATTCCGGTGAACGGCATCCCGCCCTGCAGCGTGTAGCGGGCGAGTTCGTCGTTGGTGGTGCCGTCGACGAGCCGGCAGAACGCGTTCTGCACCTGCTCGAAGGTGTGCCCCCGGTACGAGGTGACGATGAACATCACCGTGTCGACGTGCGGAGGAATGCGGGTGAGGTCGACGAGCACGACCTCGTCGTCGCCGTCGCCCTCACCGGTGAGATTGTCGCCCTGATGCTGGATCGACCCGTCCTTGGAGGTGAGCTGACCGTAGTACGCGACGTCCACGATGTTCTGGCCGGCGAACAGCACCGCCGACGCATCGAGGTCGATGTTGGCGGACCGGTTGCCGAACAGGCCGCTCTTCTTGACCGGATCCCAACCGAGACCCATCCGCAGGAACGTGAGCGCCACACCCCCGTCCTTGCGCAGCGTCACCTTCTGGCCCTTGACCAGGCTGACCGGCCGGCTCTTGGTCAGGTTGACCTCGCCGCCGGGCGCCTGCTGTGCGTGTGAGGGCACCGGCTGCCCGTACTGCGGCTGCCCGTACTGCGGCGCCCCGTACTGCGGCTGCCCGTACTGCGGCTGCTCGTACCGGGGTTGCGACGGCGGCGCGTACTGCTGCCCGGATCCCGGCGGCTGCGTCGGTGCCGCGGGCGGTGGGGTCGGTGCCGCGGGCGGCTGCGTCGGTGCCGCGGGCGGTGGGGTCGGTGCCGCTGGCGGAGCAGACGGTGCGGATGCCGCCGCCGGCGGGGGAGCATCGTCGACGCTCACACCGTGATCGGTCACCAGCGCCGCGAAACCACCCGCGTACCCCTGCCCGACGGCACGCACCTTCCAGGTGCCCTGCCGCCGGTACAGCTCGAGGGCGATGACGATCGACTCGGTGCTCAACCCCTCGATCCGGTACTCGTAGAGCACCGCTCCGGACGTGTCGGACACCCGCGCGGTGGGCGGGGCGAACGCGCCGAACCGGCTCGATGCGTCGTCGAGCGTGATCACGGCGCGCACCTGGTCGATGTCCGCGGGAACGTCACCGAGCGACACGGCGAGGGACGCGGCCTGACCGGGCGCACCCGGCACGAGCTTCACCCCCGGCCCCGCGGGCTGGTTGAAGAACACGAAGTCTGCGTCGGAGCGCACCTTGCCGTCGGACTTGACGAGCAGAGCGGACAGGTCGGCGGGCGTCGTCAACTCGAGGGAGACGACGACGTCGGAGACGTCGATGGGGCCGTTCTGACCCTTGGCGAGCGGGCTGGTCAAGACTCGTGGTCCTCACTGTGTCGGCGACGGGAAGGCGTGCACAGACCACTCTACGAAGCGAGCGGTACATCCAGGGAACGGGTGAACCACGCGAGGATCTCCTCGCTCGCCGCGATGCCCGCGGCGTCGGTCACGGCGACGGTCGGATGCTGCCAGTCGAGTGCCTCGAGTTCTCCGTGGCGCGGCCGGATCGCGGCGTGCGCGGCCACCAGCATCTCGGCGTCGAGCGCGCCGTCCCCGGCGGCCAGGACGGGCGCATCGGGGTCGAGTGCCCCCGCGTCCGTCAGCCGCCGGTGCACCTCCGCGACCGCGCGGCTCTTGCACACCGGATCCGGCATCGAATAGATCTTGCGACCCTGCTGGGAGACGTTCCATCCCCGCGCCGAACACCACCGGTCCCAGTCCTCGAGGAATCCCGGTGGCTGCGCGGCGACGTCGACGACGAGATAGCAGAACAACTCGTCGGCGACCCGCACCTTCGACACCCAGTCGTCCGTGATGCGGCGGTGCAACTCGGCGACCACCTCGTCGAGCGTCGCACAGGATTCCAGCACCGCGGTGTCGATGCGCCGACGCCACGCGGGGTCGGGTTCGCCGTCGACGAGGATCACCCCGCCGTTGCTGGTGATGGCGTGGTGCCAGGGGCCGCCGGGCAGGTCGATCCGCCGGAACTGTTCGGGTGTGCGGGTGGTCGTCGGCACCACGGGGCAGGCCGCAGCGAGGTCCCCGAGCAGCGTTGCCGCGGTGCCGGTGACGTACGACAGCGGGGCGCCGTCGAGGTACTCGACGCACAGCAACTCGGCGGGATCGGTGTGCCCGCCGAATGCGCCACGGGAATAGATCATCGTGCGGTCGAGATCGGTGGCGATCAGCGCACGCGTCACGGCACGTCCTTGATCAGACCCATACAGGAGTAGGTGAGCTCGGGTACCTCCACGACCGGCACGCCGCGCGCGGCGGCGAGCATCCGGATGTGGGCGTGCTCGTCGGCGTGTTCGTCGCGGACGAGCACCATCCACGGCACCCGGCGCAGCAGCACCCGGGTCGTCTCGCCGACACCGGGTTTGACGAAGTTGATGCTGGAGATTCCGTAACGCATGCGGGTCTTCTCCACCGACTCCCAACCGGCCCAGGTCGGTTCGCGGTCGGAGGCGAGAATGTCGCGTGCGTCGGCGACGGCCCCGGCGTGGTCGTCGAACTCCGCGGACACCGCATCGAGGAGTTGCCCGGAGACGTCGTCGTCGGCGAGTTCGGCGTAGAACTTGGCGCCGTGGAATTCACCGGGACCGATGAGACCGTCGCTGAGTACGGTGCGGGACACCAGTCCGGACACCGTCGAGTTCAGGCACGCGGACGCGATGAGGAAGTCGTCGCGGGTACCGTAGGTGCGCACGCAGTGGCCGGGGTCGGCGAGGACGGCGAGATCGGCGGACAACGCGGGTCCGCCGGACGCCGCGTACTCGGCGAGCGCGGCCGACAGTTCCCGCGCGATGGCACCCTTGCCCGTCCACCCGTCGACGAACGTCACCGATTCGGGGTCGTGCCGGGAAGTGATGTAATCGAGTGCGGCCCGGTCGATTCCCCGTCCGCGGACGATCGACACCGCGTAGTGCGGAAGATCGAGTCCGTGGTGTCGCCTCGCCCAGCGGCGGATGAGGATGCCCACGGGCGTGCCGGCGCGCGCCAGCGACACGAGGGTCAGATCGGTTCCGCGTTCGGCGAGAAGCAGTTCGGTGACGGTTCCGACGGCGCGTGCGAGACGGGGCGCCGTCGCGGCGAGCGTCTTGTCGAACAGTTCCCGGTAGCCGGCGTCGGGCTGGTACTCGATCGGCAGGGATTCGGCGTAGTGCGCCAGGCCCGCCTGGATCCGCGCCTCCCGCTCGGCGATGTCCCCTTCGAGGTCGACGTGCGAGAGATCCTTGAGCAGCCACGTCACCTCGTCGGGTGCGTAGGAACCGAACTCGGGTCCGGTCAGCGGCACCGTCACGGGCGTCCCCCTTCGTGTCGTCGTGCGGTGAGTACGGCAGGGTCGGTGGACGGCACGGTCGCGACGAGCACGTCCTCACCCGCCGCGGTGAGGACGTCGACGAGCCCGCCGGAGGCGCGCAGCCGGTCGGTGTCGGCCGGGGCGTCGACGACGAGCAGCAACTCGGCGCGCTGCCCTTCGCGGTCGGGCCACTGCGCGTTGTACAGGTGGCGGGGTGTCTCGTCCTCGTGTTCAGCGGCGACGGACTCCGGTGCGATGAAGGAGAATCCGCGTCGCAGTGGGTAGCCGGGCGAGTCGCGCACGTACGCGGGGGAGCGGGTCGTGGTCTGGAACCGGGCCGGGGTTCCGCGCACGGTCAGTGCCTCCGCCAACCGCAGCGGCAGATACATGAGTTCTTCGTGGCCGATGACGATCGCGGGCCGCGTGGCGTCCCGTGACGCGGTCAGCACGTCGGTGGCGCAGCGGATCGCGTCGTCGAACCGCTCGGTGTCGTCGCGCAGGAACCCGTGTCGTCCGCCGTCCGGAACATCGGCGGGCCAAGGCAGCTCGACGAATCGGGCGTGTCCGCGCCGGTCGGCGGTCGGGTTGAGATCGGGTGCGGCGAGCGCGGTCACCTCCGCCGCGAGGCCGTCCGGTAGTTCGGTGCGGCCCGCCGCGAGGCTCACGTGGTCGATGCTCGCGCCGAGTTCCGCGGCGGCCGCGCGGGTGGCCTGCCGGTGCCGCTCCTCCCGCATGTCGACGAGCGACGCCACCACGTACCGACGTCGCGGATGATGCCGGTGCAGTGCGCGGATCGCGTCGATCGCGGTGGCGCCGGTGGAGATCTCGTCGTCGACGAGAACGAGGGGCGCGTCGTTCGCGAACAGATCGGGGGAGGTCGGAAGCAGCAGGTGCGAGGTGGCGTGCGAGTGTCCCTCCTCGAATCCGGCGAACACGGGGCTTCGCGGGACGTGTCGGCGCGTGGAGTGCAGGTAGCACGCGGCGCCGATGCGGTCGGCCACGCAGTGGCCGAGTCCGGTTGCGGTTTCGGCGAAGCCGAGGACCACGGCGGTCCGGGTGGCATCGGCGAGGAGTCCGGCGACGAGATCGCCGAGTCGATTGCCGGCGCCGAGTACGTCCGCGGGATCGGTCGGGATGTGCTTGCCGAGCACCGTCGACACCAGCAGATGCGCCCGTTTCGGGTTGCGGCGCAGGCCGGGTTCGACGAGGAGCTCCACCCGATCCGGTCCCGGCGCCGAGAGATGGTGCAGTGCCAGACCGAATCGCTGTGTCGCCCACTTCGGTTCGGTCACCGGAGCGGAGCTGCGGGCCGCCGTCACCGCTGCACCAGGGCCGTGAGCAGGTCGACGAACGTCACGCCCTTGTTGGTGACACCGAACACCGAGGCGCGCAGCAGCGTCTGCTGCGCCCACGAGCGGTGCGGGCGCCGTTCGTTCATCTTGTTGCGGTATCCGGAGGCGCGTACCCCGCCGGTGTCGGCGCCGAGAACGTCGATCGCGTCCTCGTACTCCTCGTGCGTGACGGCGGACAGCGCGTGCACCGCTGCGACGTGCGACGGGTGGATCACCGTCTTGCCCTGGATTCCGTTGGCGTGGTCGAGGGCGATCTCGCGGAGCAACCCGTCGAGGTCTCGGCTGACGAGTTGCTGGCGGAACATCACGGCGTCGTGCTCGACGAACGGGGTGGTGCGCAGCGTCGGGCGGAACATGCGTTCGTGGTCGGCGAAGTACTCCCACACCGGGCCGGTGATGACGAAACCCGTCCCGTCGGTGCGTCCGAACCGGTTGACGATGTCGGCGATGACATCCGCGACGACCCGCACGTCGTAGATCGTCAGGTCGCGGTCGCGGCGGATGCCGAAGGCCCCGCACATGTCGGTGGCACCGATCCGCACGGCGAGGATCTTCGCGCGGTGCTCGGCGAGCAGCGTCGCCACCGCATCGAGTTCGCGGTCGCGGGTCTCGCGGTGCACGATCCCGGTCGACTCGAGCACCGGCATCGCGTACAGGTGACGACCGAGTAGTTCGGAGGCGCCGCCGACGGACTCGAGGAATCGACGCCCCGTGTCGGCGGAGAACTTCGGGAGCACGAATCCGGCGAGCACGGCGGCGCCCGGGCCCAGGAGCCGGGCGATGCGATCGATGCCGTCGGCGGTGCGGACCCGCACGAACAGCAGCATCGGGGCCGGTCCGCGCGCGGCGAGGTCGTCGAGTGCGGCGACCGCGTTGCGGATCCCGGCCTCCACCTCGTCGTCGGCGACGGCGTCCTCGAGATCGACGACCATGGAGGTGACGCCCGCGTCCGCCCGGCGCAGGATGGTCGCGGCGAGATCGTGGCGGGTCGCGGGTACGTACAGGGTCGCCCCGAGCGCGAGCGCGAGCCGGTCGCGTTCGTCGTCACCGAACGGCTGCGGTTCGACGTGGAAGAGGCGGCGGCGGGTCGCCTCGTCCAGATGCTGGAAGTGCCGCATCGTGCGCACCTCGGTGTCGGTTGCCCCCATCATGCGTGTTCGGTCCGTCCTCTCATCCGTGCGACGACTCCGGCGATGAAGTCTGCGACCGCGTCGAGGTCGCGGGCATACGCCCAGTAGTCGGGGTGCACACCGGTCAGGGCGTCGACCGCCCTGTCGATGCGGTCCAGTTGCGCATCGAGGACCGACCCCCATTCTGCGGTGAGACCGCGTTGGACGGCGAGGTGCTGTGCGTCACGTAGCCGGAAACGCACCTCGTCGACCTTCGCTTGCGGATTCTCCCGGATGGCACGCAACGTCGCGAGCCGACCGGTGACGGCGTCGACGAGGTCCTCGGCGACGGACAGTTCGCCGCGCACCGCCGCGACCCGTTCGAGTGCGACCTCCGGATGCCCCTCGCGCAGCGCGGCGCGGGCCTCGTCCAGTCCGGTCTCCGCCGCGTCGACCAGCGCGGACGCCTTCGTGTCGTTGTCGGTGAGATCGGCAGAACTCGCCGCGTTGAACTCGCGCAGCAGCGCCGAGTACGCGGGGGCGAGTTGAGCCGTACGGGTGCGGACCGCACCCGTACGGGTTGTGACGGACGCCACGGCGTTTCGTGCCTCCGCGTCGCGTCCGGGTGCCTGTGCGAGCGCGGAGTGGAGGGCGGCGGAGGCCTCTTCCGCGGCCCGGGCACGGTCGCGGATCGTGCCCGCGCCGGTCGCGGTGTCGAGTGCGCGCAGGGCGTCGTCGAGGTCGTGGACGGCCGTGACGACGGACGGGTAATGCGTGTACGCGGCGTGCTCCGGCGCGTCGATCATCGCGAGTGCCGCGGCGGCGGAGGTACGGGCGTGCTGCGCGAGTTGCGGTGCGGTCTGCGCCAGTGCCGTGGCGTGCTCGAGGTGGGCGCGGTTGCCGTTGTAGAAGCGGTCGAGCAGGCGGGTGGCCTCGGCGATCCGCTGCGTGGCCTGCTGGTATGCGGCTGCGGGTTGCAGCGGTTGCCCCGGTTCGGACCGGGCGAGCTGCAGGTAGTGGCCGGCGGCGTCGTAGCAGGCGCTCCGGATCGGATCCCACTGTGCCCTCATGCCGCGCTGCGGTTCGAGGTCGTGGGAGGCGGCCACCGCGAGTTCGGCGACCGACTGGCGCCGGTCCATGTCCAGGAACGCCGCCACCATCGTGTCGTGGGCACGACGTGCCGCAGGATCCTCGGTCGGTGCGCCGCCGAAGAGGCGGCGCGTCCATCGGCTCGCCACAGAGCGCATGGTACTTGCCGGTTCGGTCGTGGCGTCGGGACCGCGCGTGCAGGCTGTGGGCACACTCCGCCCGATGCCATTACTGTGGGGTGACACGCGCAAACCGGGCACACGGCCCGGGTCCGTCGACCGTTCCGATCGATACGAAAGGACCCCGCATGGGCGTCAGCTTGACCAAAGGTGGAAACGTCTCCCTCACGAAGGAGGCCCCGAACCTGACGGCCGTGGCAGTCGGCCTCGGCTGGGACGTGCGCACCACCACCGGTACCGATTTCGACCTCGACGCCAGCGCGATCGCCACGGGCGGCGACAAGAAGGTCGTCTCGGATCAGCACTTCGTGTTCTTCAACAACATGAAGTCCCCCGACGGTTCCATCGAGCACGCCGGCGACAACCGTACGGGCGAGGGCGAGGGCGACGACGAGGTCATCAACGTCGACCTGGCCGCGGTGCCCGCGAACATCGAGTCGATCTTCTTCCCCGTCTCCATCTACGACGGCAACGGCCGGGGGCAGTCGTTCGGTCAGGTCCGTAACGCGTTCATCCGCGTCGTCGACCGTTCCAACGGCAACGAACTGGCCCGCTACGACCTGAGCGAGGATGCCTCGACCGAAACCGCGATGGTCTTCGGCGAGCTGTACCGCAACGGCGCCGAGTGGAAGTTCCGCGCGATCGGCCAGGGTTACGCGTCCGGTCTCGAGGGCATCGCTCGCGACTACGGCGTCAACGTCTAGATCCCACTTGTTCGGATCCGGTTCCGGTCACGCACCGGAACCGGATCCGCCCCTCGTTCCGGCTCTGCAGCAACCACCCGGCACGACCTGACCCTCACGAGAAAGGCCACGCTTCGTGGTTCTGCGAATATTCGGTGCGTCCTTCGCCGTCACCGTCGTCTCCCTCGTGGTCGCCTTCCTGTACGGCGGCCCGCAAGCCCTGCTCCTGTGTGTGATCCTCGGCATCCTCGAAGTGTCGCTGTCGTTCGACAACGCGGTCATCAACGCGACCGTGCTGCAGCGCATGAGCGAGTTCTGGCAGAAGATCTTCCTCACCATCGGCATCCTCATCGCCGTGTTCGGCATGCGCCTGGTGTTCCCGCTGGTCATCGTGTGGGTCGCGTCCGGTCTGGGCCCGGTCGACGCACTGAACCTGGCGTTGAATCCGCCGCCGGACGGTGCCCCGTACTTCGCGAACGGTGACCCGAGCTACGAGACGCTCATCACCGAGGCGCACCCGCAGATCGCGGCGTTCGGTGGCATGTTCCTGCTGATGCTGTTCCTCCACTTCATCCTGGAGGACCGTGAGATCCAGTGGCTGAAATGGCTCGAACGTCCGCTTGCGAAGGCGGGCCGACTCGAACGCCTCGAGGTCGTCATCGCGATCGTGCTCCTGCTCTTCACCGCCACGATCATCGCGCCCGACGACAAGGTGTCGACGGTGATGATCGCCGGTTCGCTCGGCATGATCACCTACATCGTGGTCAACGGTCTCGGCGAGATGTTCCACATCCCCGAGGAAGGTGAGGAGGGATCGTCGGGCGGCCCGAGCAAACTCGCGAAAGCCACCGGCAAGGCCGGGTTCTTCCTGTTCCTGTACCTCGAGGTCCTCGACGCGTCGTTCTCGTTCGACGGTGTCATCGGCGCGTTCGCGATCACCGCGGATCCGATCATCATCGCGCTCGGCCTCGGCTTCATCGGTGCGATGTTCGTCCGGTCCATCACCATCTACCTGGTGCGCAAGGGCACGCTGGCCGATTACGTCTACCTCGAGCACGGTGCCCACTGGGCGATCGGCGCGCTTGCCGTGATCCTGCTCTACTCGATCGGCACGCACGTGCCGGAGGTCATCACCGGCCTGATCGGTGTCGCTCTGATCGGTGCGGCGTTCGTCTCGAGCGTGTACCGCAACAGGAAACTGCAGTCCGTCACCCTGGAACGCGTGTCCTGACGCGAACCCGGGTCCATCGACGATGGGAGCCCTCGACCTCGCGGCCGGCGGCTCCCATCGCCGTATCGGGGCGTCGCACCGCCCCCCACATCATCGGTTCACACGAAGGGAAAGCCCATGGCGATCGACTACACGAAGAAGCCCGAGTCCGGATCGGGCGGGGGAGTGAACCTCTCCAAGATCAACCTGACGAAGGACGCGCCCACCGTCAGCCTCGCGAAGGGCGGTGCCGGCCAGGGCGTCACCCGTGTGAACCTGAACTGGTCGCGCGGCGAGCAGAAGAAGGGTTTCCTGGCGAAACTCACCGGCGCCACCGGAGGGGTCGACCTCGACCTGGGCTGCCTGTTCGAACTCGCCGACGGATCCAAGGGTGTCGTCCAGGCGCTCGGCAACAGCTTCGGATCGTTGAACACCCCGCCCTACATCCACCTCGACGGTGACGACCGCACCGGCACGGTACAGGGCGGCGAGAACATGCACGTGAATCTCGAACGCCCCGAGCTGTTCAAGCGGGTGCTGATCTTCGCGATGATCTACGAGGGCGCCGCGAACTGGGCGGCCGTCGACGGTGTCGTCACCCTCACTCCGCCCACGGGACCCCAGATCGAGGTGCGCCTCGACTCCCCGAACAACGGGGCCCGCATCTGCGCGATCGCGATGCTCGAGAGCACCGGGCAGGGCGTGACCGTCAACCGGCTCGTCGAGTACGTCAACGGCAGCCAGTCGGACCTCGACCGCAAGTACGGGTGGGGCATGCAGTGGCAGGCCGGCCGCAAGTAGTCGGGACGTGTCTCAGCGGGTGGGGAGATCGCGGACGTCGTCCGGGTCGATGTCCGGGAACTCGGTGTCGACGTCGAACTCGTTGATCGACGTCGATCCCGAATTGTATTGCTGCAGAATGCGTCCCGCATCGTCCACCCACAGTTCCACAGTCGGTGTGATGCCGTCGAGGATCATCCGGCGGGCGTCGGCGATCTCGGACCTCGACAGGTCCGTCGCGAGCTGATCGAGTGCCGTGTCGGCGTACGCGGCGGTATCCACGGTCGCGGTGAATCGAGTCGAGGTCCGGCCGTCGTCGGTCGTCGCGGTCCCGTGATCCTGCGCGCCCGTGATCGACTCGACCAGGATGGCGGTCAGTCGCTGCTGATCGCGAACGGTCATGGGAACCGCGGCGGGGATGGTGTCCGGATCGATCCGATACCAGGCGCCCGATTCCAGGCGCCCGCGTCCGGAGGCGGGAAGATCGTGGTAGCGGATGAAACTGCCGTCGTCGCTGCCGAACGTGTCGAACGGGCCGAGGGGTGATTCGACGACCCGCGTCAACACGATGTTGCGTTGCATGTCCGCGACGGTCACGGAGTCGGGTAGATCCTGCCCGTGCAGGACGCTGCGCATGGTCCCCACCGTCGTCATCACATCGAATGCGGCCCGCACCCGGTCGAGGGCGGCGGTCGCCTCCGCGTACTGCGTCGACGCATCCACGGGCACCGCCCGGGAGCCGATGTCGCTGCACGCGGTGAGCATCAGGACGAGAGTGGCTGCGGCAGCGGACACGGCTGCCCGGACACGGCGTGTACGGAACACGGATACCCCCCCGTTTTCGATGTGCGCCCGTGCGGCGCCCCCCGCGCCGAATGCTACCGGTTCCGTCCGCTCGTTCGAGTCTGCACCTCGACGGGCGGAGGTCGGGCCGACGTGCCGATGGGATGTCCGCGGTCGTACGCGAGGATGGGGACATGCTGGAAACCCCCGTGATCATCGGTATCGGATCGATCTGTGTCGGCTTCGTGTTCTTCCTGGCCGCGGCCAGCGGTGCGCGTGCCCGGTGGAATCGGAAGGTGACGATCACGTTGTTCGTGATCGCGATCGTGTTCATGACGATCATCCCGGTCATCGGCGCGATCGGGTTCGCCGCCTAGCCGGGTTCGCGGCGGCCACTCAGGAGCCGGGCGCCCGATAGGACGCATCCCTCCGCGCGGCCTCGTCGACCTGTTCCGGGGTGAGCAGCGCGATGGGACGCGACCGCGCCGCCCCCGATGCGATCGTGCGCAGTTCGAGGGTGGCGGCAGCGACCTCGTCGGGTACTTCGCCGACCACGTACAGATCGTGCCCGCCGAGTGCGAAGTGCACGGAGTCCACGGTGCCGCCGACGCTTTCGACCATCGCTGTGATGGCGTCGCGGCGGGCGCTGCCTCCGTCGGAGAGCAGTCCCTTCGCGCCCTCGGCCGTGTACGTGACCTGCCACAGATATTTCGGCATGTTCGTGCCCTCCCGGACCGCGGTACTGGTTGTCTCCATGGTCGGCCCTGTGAGCGCCCGGCGCGGTGCTTTCGGACGAACGCGTCCCGGACCTCGGCGTGACCCGCCACGGATCACGACTCGGTTCGAGTACTGGCGGATGACCTTGTTCGGGACATCGAGCGGAGCAACCTCGAGCGGCGCACCACGGTCGACACATGAGCGCGGTGACCGTTCGGCGTTACCGAGGTGAAGCTACCGATGTGTGCAGAGGATGGTCAGAGAATCCCGGCCTTCTTGGCGGCGCTGCGGACCTGGAAGGACATGACGATCAGCAGGACGCCGAACAGGATGGCGTAGATGCCGACCAGGATGATCAGACCGAGGATGCCGGAGCCGGGGAAGATCAGCAGCACGACGCCGAAGATCACCGCCAGGACCCCGGCGACGAGGGACCAGGCCCAGCCGGATTCGGGGACGGTCCGGAACCGGAGGGCGCCGACGATGCCGGTGATGCCGAACAGGATCGCGTAGAACGCGATGATGTAGAGCAGCACGAGCGCGGTCGCTCCGGGCCAGAAGAGCGCGACGAGGCCGGCCAACACCGACACGATGCCCATCGCCAGCCACCATCCCCAGCCGTCGAGTCGCGCGCGGTCGCGGATGGACTGCCCGATCAGCAGGATGCCGTCGACGATCGCGTACGCCGCGAACACGATGACCAGTGCCCAGACCGTGATGCCGGGCCAGACGAGGGCGATGATGCCGAAGATCACGGCGAAGATGCCGCGTAGCAGCACCACCCACCAGACCGATTTGAAGAGGGAACGGAATTCGTCCTGAGGAGAGAGCGGGCTCGCGGACACGGCGACTCCTTGCATGAGGCTTCGCGATCTTGCCGGGACCCCAGAATAAGGCGAATTCGTTCGTGTCGTGCGGTTTTCAGGCTCTGTCGAGCCAGGTCGCCTGCGTACCGTTCGCAAACTCCCGGCGTTGCGTGACCGTGAACCGTGTCGGGGCGAAGTTCCCGGTGAGCGCCGGGATCCCGTCGCCCGCGATCACCGGATAGCTCTTGAACACGAGTCGATCGATCTCGTCGAGGAGTTGTCCGGCGAGATCGCCCCCGCCGCACAGCCAGATGTCGAGTCCGTCCTGTTTCTTCAGGTCGCGGACGAGTTCGGTGGGGTCGGTGTCGACGATCTTCACGCGGGGGTGATCGACGGGCGCCAGGGTGCGCGAGAAGACGTATTGCATCATGTGGTCGTATGGGCTCACCACACCCTCGTCGTGGGCAGGAGCATAGGCGCCGCGACCCATCAGTACGGTGTCCCACTCGCGATTCGGTGTGTCCACGGGGATGCCGGCGTGGGGGCGAAGGTGGGTGGGGACGGATTCGGGGTACTGCTCGGTGAGCGATCCCGTGTCGTCACCGATCGGATAGAAGTCGAATTCTCCCCGGGGGCCTGCGATGTAGCCGTCGAGGGTCACTGCCGCGTAGTAGACGAGCTTGCGCACGGGTTACCGCCTGTCTCGTAGTACTATGTATGAAGTGGTTTGAACCGTAGAACTACAGATGGAGTGGTGTCAAGTGGTGCGCACGAATCCCGAACGCCGGAGGGCGTTGCTGGACGCATCGATCGAGGTCCTGGCCCGCGACGGGGCTCGCGGACTGACCTTCCGCGCGGTGGACGGGGAAGCCGCGGTGCCGGCCGGAACGGCGTCGAACTACTTCGCCAACCGCGACGACCTGCTGGTCCAGGTCGGGCACCGCTACTACGAACGATTGATCCCCGACGCCGAGGTGCTCGCACGGGGGCGAGCCCCGCAGACCCGCGATTCCATGATCGACGTCATGACCGAGGTCGTCGAGCGGGTCGCCCGGTTCCGCACCGGCTATCTCGCGATCCTCGAACTCCGACTCGAAGCCACCCGGCGGCCCGCATTGCAGTCCCTGCTCACCGACCGTGTCCGTACCGACCTGGACCTCAACATCGCCAACTACCGGGCGTCGGGACTACCCGACGGTGAGAACACCGTCGTACTACTGTATTTCGCGTTGAACTGGCTCATCCTGGACCGATTGACGCTGCCGGATCTGTTCGACGAGCAACGTACCGCCGAACTGGTACGTACCGCTGTGGAGCGCATGATCGTCGAGCCCGTGTGAGTGTGGTGAGTCCGTGCGGGTGCGGTGACGGCGGGACCGTACCGTGAGGCGAGGCGGTCGCCCGACCGCCCGGAACCCGAGGAGAGCGCCGTGTGGCCCGAACACTGGCCGGTGATCGCCCGGCAGATCACCACGAGTACGGAGTCTGCGCTCGCGGCGGCGAGCGACGGGGCTGCCGATGCGTTCCGTGCATCCGTCGACGACCTGGCCGCGTTGCCATACGAGCAGGTCGGTGCCGTGCACGCAGGTGTGGCCCGCGAACTGCTCGAGGAACTGCACCCCGACGGTCTCACCGGTGAGGACGTGCAGGCGGTCCTCGAACGCACCGTGCGTGCCGGGCTTGCCTGGTACCCGGAACTCGCTCCCGACGCGGTGGTCTCGGTGCTCACCGGCACCCTCGGAGTGTCCGATCCGGACGCCCCGCAGCCGACGATCGCACCCGTCGACCACCTCGCGGCGGCGGTGCTCGTGCTCGCCGATCTGCTCGCCGCGCGCCGCGTCGCTGCGCGCCCGTACCTGCGGCGGGCCGTCGGGGAGATCGAACGTGGCGAGACGATGGAGATGCCCTGACACACCGGTTCAGGGCAGGGCGTCGTTCTCGGCGTTGGCGGTGATGCGGCGCAGCAGGTCGGTGAGGACGTCGAGTTCGTGATCGTCGAGACCGTCCAGCAGTCGCCGTTCGCCCGCGATCCGGACGGGAACCTCGCGTTCGACGAGCTCGCGACCGGCGTCGGTCAGCGACAGGAGCACGACCCGGCCGTCGCGTTCGAGGCGCTCGCGCGCGACGAGACCCATCTTGACGAGGCGTTCGGTGTGTTTGGTGGTGGAGGCCCCCGAGATCCCGGTCACCGAGGTCACCTCGCTCGCGCGCAAGGGGCGGTCGCTGCGGGCCAGCGCGCTCAGGACCTCGAGTTCGGTGCGGCCGATGCCGCTCGGCTCGAGCTGGTGCTCCACGCGGGCGAGGGCGAGTGAGCTGATCCGGGTGATCCGTCCGATGAGATCGATCGGGCGGACGTCGAGGTCGGGGTACCGGGCCTCCCAGGAGAGGCGTACCCGTTCCACGTAGTCGGGCCCGGTGGGGTGCGTGGGCATGTGCGCATCCTACCGCGTCGTTCACAGGAGATTCATAGATAATTTATCAGTGAAGTATTACGATGGGTCAATGCTCCGAACCCGTCCCGACACCTCCGGCCGTCTCCGGCACTCCACGGGTGCCCTGGCCCACTCCCTGTCGTCCGCCGCGTGGCGCGACGCCGTGGAGGTGCGGCGGGCCGACCCCACGATCGCCGTGGCACTCCGCGTCGGGACCGCGGTCCTCGTCGTGCTCGTCGCCGGGGGGCTTCTCGGGTACACACAGGTCGCGGGCTTCGCGGCGCTCGGTGCGCTGTGCGCCGCGTTCGTGCGGTACGAGCCGTATCCGCGGCTCGTCGCCAAGCTGGTGCCGCTCGGCATCGGCATGGTCGGCTACACCGCGTTCGGTGCCGCGCTGGGCGTGCTCGGGCTGTCGGTGTGGATCCAGATATTCGTGCTCGCGCTCGCAGCCGGCGTGGCCTACTGGTTGCTCACGGCATTCCGGGTCACCGGACCGGGGCCGGTCGTCCTGATCTTCGCCGCGGCCGGAGCAGCCGGTTTCGCCGACACCGCAGCGGACATCAGGCTCGCCGCAGGGGCCGCCGCGATCGGATCCGTCGTCGGGGTGCTCGTCGCGCTCGTTCCCGCGCTCCACCACCCGCACGGACCCGCCCGGGTCGCCACGGCCCGGGCGCTCGCGTCGGTCGCCGCACTCGAGACCGACGGCGCGACCGGCGTTCCCGCCGCGCGCACCGAGATCGCCCGCGCCCGCGACGTCATCGCGCTCGGGCCGCGACGCCTCATGGACCGCCACACACGCGAACTGCTCGCGCTGCTCGCCGCTGCCGAGGAGGTCGTCGACAGCGGGGACCACGACACGATCGTCGCCCGGCGGGACGACTTCGTCCGATTCGAAACAGAACTGCGCCGGGTGCGCCGCGACATCGAGATCCCGAGTGTCGACGGATCCGGTGCCCCGGTCGTCGAGCGTCCCGACGGCTTCGTGCGGCAGGGTGTACGTGCCCTGCGGGACCGCGCGATTCTCGTCGGTGTCGGGCGCGTGGCCCTCGCATCGCTGTTGTCCGGGTGGTTCGCCGCGGCCGCCGGACTGCAGCACCCGCTGTGGGCGACGATGGGCGCGATGGCGGCACTGCAGGGCGCGAACTATCGGCACACCGTGGCGCGGGCCATCCAGCGGCTCGTCGGCAACGCCGTCGGCGCGTTGCTCGCCGCGGGACTGCTCGTCCTCGACCTGGACTACTGGCCGATGGTCGTCGCGATCGTGCTGTGCCAGACGATCACCGAAATGTACGTCACGCGCAACTATGCGATCGCGACGGTGTTCGTCACCTCGATGGCGCTGCTGCTGACCGCGATCGCGGAACCGCTCGGGCCCGGGATCGGGGTCAGCCGGGTCGGCGACACGCTCGTCGGCGTCGTCATCGGCGTGATCGTCGCGGCGCTGACCATCGACCGCCACGACCGGCACCACCTCGAGGTGTGAGACACGTACGGTGCGGTGATCAGGAGTGTGCGGCCTCGAACCGGTCCAGGATGTGCGCGGGGATACGCCCGCGCGAACTGACCTCGTAACCCTGGCCGCGCGCCCAGTGCCGGATCGCGGCGAGTTGTTCGGGCGAGCGTCCGGGAATGATCTTGTGCGTGCGGGGTCTTCCGGTCCGCGCCGGCACCGGAGTCGGTGTCGTGGGAGGAATGGCGGGTGAGGCAGCGCGGTTCCGGCGCGACTCCTTCAGCCACGGCTCGAGCTGGGCCCAGAACCTGTCGGCGTTGGCCGGCCGCAGATCGAGTTCGTACTCCACGTCGTCGATCGCGATCCGGATCGACTGGGCCAACCCCTCCGCGATCGGCTCGCCGTCGATGTCGTCGAAGTACTCGACCTGCACCCGCTGCGCCACGTTGTCTCCTTGTCCCCGATCATGCCCACCGAACGCTAGTTCGTGTCGGGTAGTGCCTTCAAATTCCGGACATACCGTCCGACGCGGTCGATCAGGTCGTCGAAGAAGGCTTCCGGATCGGTGCGGGTGACGATCTCCGCGTTCGTCGGCCGCCCCCACATGCCGGTCCGGTCCGCGACCGTCGTTCCGCGGGTGAGCCGGCCGTCGATCTCGACGTCCACCGTCGCCGCGCGCGTGGTGAACGGTACGGTGCCGAGCGCGACCGCCGCGGCGAACGGGTCGTGCACGTGGGCGAGGTATCCGATGTTCTCGTCGCGGTGGAACTCCATGTAGAACCGCAGCGCGTCGGACAGGTGTCGCACGACCTCGTTCGAGGCCGACGAACGGTGTCCGCGGGGCTGATCATCCGAAAGATCTTCCAGCGGTGAGCTTCCTGCCGATTCGGAGAGGCGTCGCAGGTGGTGCGGGTGCATCTCGATCGTCTCGGTGACGTCGAGCGGACACACGATCGGCCGTCGTTCGGGTGGCACCGCGGAGAAGGCGTCGAACACCTCTTTCGCGGCCTCCGGATCGACGGCGACGTTCCACTCCGAGGTGGGCGTGGTGTTGCCGGGATGATGGAAGCACCCGCCCATGACGACCAGTCGCCGCAGCCGATGCGGCAGCTCGGGATCCTTCCGGAGGGCCAGGGCCAGATTCGTCATCGGGCCGGTGACCAGGCCCGTCAGCTCCCCGGGGCGCTCGTGGGTCAGTTCGATCCACGCGTCGGCCGCACTGCGTGACGACGGTATCCGTGTCGACACGGGCAGCACGGCATGACCGACCCCGAGCGGGCCGTGGGTGTCCTCGGTGGTCATCAACGGTGCCACCAGCGGGACCGGCGACCCCACGGCGACCTCGACGTCGTTTCGGCCGCACACGTCAAGCCACGCAACCGTATTCGCGGCGACCCGGTCGACCGGTACGTTCCCGGCCGTGCACAGCACCGCCGCGATGTCGGCTTCCGGGCTCGCCGACAGGTACAGCAGCGCCAGGGCGTCGTCGATGCCGGTGTCGACGTCGACGATCAGCGACACCCGATCGGAAGAAATGTGTGAGCACACGCGTCCATCTTGCGATACCGGTCGATTCCGCGGGGACAGGGGGTCCCGGTGCGTGCGTCGATGCAGGTCGCTGGGAGAATCCCGACGATGAGCGAGACGCAATCGGGGTATTTCACGCAGGACGGCGACGTGTATCGACCCACCCGGTACGCGGTCAGCCCCTGGTCCGAGAGGATGCTGCACGGCCCGGCCGTGTGCGGACTCATGGCCCGCGAACTCGAACTGCGGCACGGATCCGACGACATGGTCCCCGCGCGGATCACCATCGACCTGTTCAGTGCGGTGCGTTTCGACGACGTGCGCTTCACCACCACCGTCGTGCGGGACGGCAACCGGATCCGCGTCGCGGACGCGCTGCTGATGCAGGACGATGTGGTCGCCGCGCGCGCCGCCGTCCAGTACCTGCGGCCTTCCGGCCAGCCGCCGGGCCGGGTGTGGACGCGGGACACGCATCCGCAGCCGCCCTCCGGTGCGGACGACGCCGGTGCGCGGCACCTCGTGTGGTTCGGCAGCGACGACCACCCCGACGGCTGGTCCACCCGTCGTTCCGAGCACCAGAATGCCGGGCGCAAGCGGCTGTGGGCACGCCAGCTGCCGGTGATCGTCGGGGAGGAGACGTCGCCGTTCGCGCGCACCGTCACGGTCGGGGAGGCCACGAGTCTCGTGACGAACTGGAGCGACGTCGGTGTCGGGTTCATCAACTCCGATCTCACCTTGACCCTGTCGCGGCTGCCCGTCGGCGACGAGGTCGGGGTGGAAGCGGAGCACCACATCAGTGCCGACGGCATCGCCGTGGGGACCTCGGTGCTGTTCGACCGGTCGGGCGCGTTCGGGACGGGGACGGTGACCGCGGTCGCCAACGCGAGGCGGCAGGTCGACTTCGGCGGACGCTGAGCGGCCCGTGGGTCCGCGATCTGCCGGCGGGTTCCCGCCGTCGACGATGGGGTCGACGAGTATGTGCGACAGTGACTCTCACGACTCGACCATCGGCCGCGCAGGTTCGCGCCGGACGTGCCGGACAGGACCTGCGGGGTCGCGGGTGTGGCGGGAACCTCCGGCCCGGATAGTATCGGCGGTATGCGTGTCGAGCGGATCGTCGACCTGAGTCATCCGATCTCTCCACGCATCCAGGTGTATCCGGGCGATCCCGAGCCGGTGTTCACCCCGCACGCGACGGTCGCGGCGGACGGTTTCGCGTTGCTGCACGTCGCGATGGGATCGCAGACCGGCACCCACGTCGACGCACCCTGCCACGTCCTCGGCGCCGGCGAGTCGGTGGACCGCCTCGATCCGGCGCTGTTCGTCGGGAGGGGTGTCGTGCTCGACGGGCGCGTCGGGGAACGCGAGCGCATCGTGCCCGACGTGTGGGAGTCGGTTGCGATCGGGCCGGGCGATGTCGCTCTCGTGCACACCGGATGGTCCCGATACTTCGGCACCGACCGGTATTTCGCGCACCCCGCGTTGAGCATCGAGGCGTGTGCATGGCTGCTGGAGCGGGGGGTGCGTGCCGTCGGGATCGACGCCCCGAGCATCGACCCCACCGGCGACACCGACCTCGCGGCGCACCGTGTGTTCGCCGGGTCGGGCGGGGTGATCTGCGAGAATCTGTGCAATCTCGACGCGATCGACTTCCCCGACCCGCTCGTGTCCTTCCTGCCCGTACCGTTGGCGGGTGCCGACGGCGCACCGGTGCGGGCGGTGGCACTGCAGGTGCGCGAATGAGCGTGTGGGTCAGGCGAGTTGCGTCACCACGATGCGGGTGATGCCGTAGAGTGCCGTGCCGGCGGTGACCACGAGGAAGACCGCGATCCACACCGCGGTGGGAATGCGTGTGAGCCACCGCAGTTGGTCGGCATCCGAACCCTGCCCGCGACCGCGCAGGTGGGTGCGGGCCAGTTCGAGAACGGGACGGGTCGCGCCGAGCAACAGCACCCACGTGATCAGATAGGCCGCGGCGTAGCGCACGACCGGGTCGCCGAGATATGCGGCGGCGCCGACGACCGCCCCGGCGAGCACGAGCGAGAAGAACCCGAACAGGTTGCGGATCAGCAAGATCAACAGTGCGAGGGCGAGGAGGAGCGACCAGAGCACCGCCGCGGGACGGTTCAGGGTGAGCAGGGTGGCCGCGGCGAAGCCCAGCACCGCAGGCCCCACGTACCCGGCGAACGCCGTCGCGATCATCCCGAACCCGCGCGGATTCCCCGACGACACCGTCACCCCCGACGTGTCGCTGTGCAAGCGGATCCCGGACAGTCGTCGACCCGCCAGCATGGCGACGAGTGCGTGCGAACCCTCGTGCGCCTGCGTGATCACGTGCCGCGTCATCAGCCACAGCGGCCGGACCGTCACGAGCACGAGCGCGACGACCGCGGTGACGACGACCACCGTCGTCGACACCGGTTCGTCGATGCCGGAAACGGTCTGCCATGCGGAACGCACGGTGTCCGTGAACGAATCGAGGGTCGAGGACACAGGCTGCCTTTCGGACGTCGGGGACGGGGGCGAGCACCGATGTGCGCGCCGATACCCTGATGAGCATGCCCGACGCTCGCACCACACAGATCCGCGCGGGGGTCGCCGACTCGTGGGCCGTCGGCCTCGGTCTCGTTCCCCTCGGCCTCGCGTTCGGGGTCGTCCTCACCCAGGGCGGTTTCGACTGGTGGTGGGCGCCGATCTTCTCCACCGTCATCTACGCCGGGTCCATGGAGTTCCTTGCGGTGGGGCTCGTCACCGCCGTCACCCCGTTCGCATCCGTCGCCGTCGCCACCCTGCTCGTCAACTTCCGGCACGTGTTCTACGGATTGTCGTTCCCGCTGCACCTCGTCCGCGGCCGGTTCGCCCGTCTCTACAGCGTGTATGCGCTCACCGACGAGTCGTACGCGATCGTCGCACCGAAACCCCGCGACGGGCTCACCGGCACCCGCGTTCTCACCGTGCAGGTGGTGTGTCAACTCGTGTGGGTGCTGTCCGGGGTCGTCGGCGCCTTGGTCGGTACCGTTCTGCCCGCCGGACTCACCGGACTCGAGTTCGCGCTCACCGCCCTGTTCGCCGTCCTCGCGATCGACGCGTTCCGCGCGAATCGGGATCTGCCCGCCCCGGCGATCGCGGTCGTCTGCGGGCTCGTCGCGCTGGTGGTCGCGAAGGAACAGATGCTCGTCGTCGGACTCGGGCTGTTCGTGGTGTGCCTGCTCGTGCGGTACCTCTACCGGACCAAGGTGTCGCGTGCCTGAGACCGTGCCCGGCGCCGGATACGTCCTCGGCGCACTGTTCGTGATGTTCGTCGTCACCGTCGCGCTGCGCGCAGCCCCGTTCCTCGCGTTGTCGGTGCTCGAGGGTTCCGCGGTGGTCGACTTCCTCGGCCGTACCATGCCGGCCGGGGTGATGCTGATCCTCGTGATGTACACGCTGCGCGACGTCGACGGTTCGACGTGGCTGCCCGCGACGGTCGGCCTGGTCGGGACCGTCGCGGTGCACCTGTGGCGACGCAGCGCGGCGCTGAGCACCGTAGTGGGGACGGTGCTCTACCTGCTCGCGTCGCTGCTCTGGGGATGAGCGTCGACGGTCTCCCTCGCCGGCTCGCCGGCGCGTTCCGCGGGTGCGACCCCGGCGACCGCGCGACGGCTGCGTGCGGCGATCACCGCGGCGACGAACACGACGATCGCGACGATCGCCTGGGAATTGCCGAGGATCTCGAGGACGAGGCCCTCCACCCAGCCGCGGGACGACGTGTCGGTGAGCAGATCGTTGGGGCCGAACAGGAAGATCAGGGTCGCGGGCACCAGTACCGGCCACCACGAACGGTAGCGGGGTGCAACGAGAAGCGGTACCAGGAACAGTGAATACACCCAGTGGTGCGTCACGGCGATGGGGGCGGCCAGCAGCGATGCCAGGCCCACGACCGCGAGCGCGGGGACGGTCTCTCCGGCCCGCAGGAATCGGTGTGCGGCCCACGCGGTGGCGGCGACGATGAGCGCGGCCGCGGCGACCCACAGGGTCTTGCTGGTGTCCTCGGAGAAGCCGAACCGGGCGATCAGGCCCGTGACGGCCTGATTGCGGAAGAACTCCTGGTCGCCGGCGCGGTCGGTCGCGAAGAACTCGTACCGCCAGAAGAAGGCCGACGATTCCGGGCGCAACCAGAATCCGAACGCCACGGTGATCAGGAACGCGCCGAACGCACGGGCGATCGAGGGAACGTCCTTGCGGAGCAACAACAGTAGGCCGAACGCGGCGGGGGTGACCTTGATGGCCGCGGCCAGCGCGATACCGACACCGCGGAAGCGGGCGGGGACGACACCGAGGACGTCGGCGACCACCAGCGCCATGAGGACGATGTTGATCTGTCCGAACGCGAAATTGGACCGGAACGGTTCGAGCATCAACACCGGGCCGAGCGTTGCGGACGCCACCCACGCGGCGCGATCGACGTCGAGTCGGGTGTAGACGACCTTCAGGATCCACCACACCAGCGCGATCAGTCCCGCGGTCCACAGCACCTGCAGTGCGGTGCTGCCGACCAGCGCCATGGGCGCGAACAGGAACGCCGCGAAAGGCGGATAGATGAACGCGAATCCGGAATGACTGAAGAAGTCGTTGTACAGCGGTGCGTGGTGCACGAACGCGTATCCGGCGTCGCGGAAGACGTCCAGGTCCATCAGGTACTCGGTGAACGCGTCGCGCACGTATCCGGCCACCGTCACGACCGAGAGGGCCAGTCCTACGGCGATGAGCGTCCACCACACCGGGCGGGCTCGGACGTCGGACAACTGCACGGGCAGAACCTCCGTAGCGGGTACGTTCGCGGGCCGTCGTCGGGGTCGGCCCGTCGTCACGTTACACAATCGTTGTACAGGGGTTGCTGTGTGCATTCTGGGAATTCACTCGGAGTCAGGCGGTTTGACCGTTTTGCGAGAATGGTTCTGTGCGGCCGGGATTCCCGTCCGATCTCGGGTTCTCTACCTCCGTCTACCGTGAACCCGACAGACGCTCAGATTTCCCGAGCGAGGTGTGCCCGCACGTGCGTACTCGCCACCTTCCGCACGAACTCGCACGTCGAGGGACCGTCGGCGTCACCGACGACGATGGTGAGGTCCACCGCATCCGCCAGTCGATACGGCCGCCCGTCCACCACGGACCCCAACGCGCGCCGCAGACGCGACACCTCCGCTCGCACCGTCACCGCATGCTCCGTGTCGCCGAACAGTGCCCGACCCAACTCCGCCACCGACATCCCGTCGCGTCCGTGCCGGTGCAGCAACAGCAGGATCTCGGCGTGCCGCACCGTCACGGCACTGCGCCACGAGCCGTCGCCGACCTCCACGAACGGCGCCGCAGACAGGTGCAGCGTCATCCTGATCGTCGACGCCGATGCCTGCGGGCGGATCAGCCACCCGTGTGTGAGCCGTTCGGGAATGCACAGTCCCAGCCCCGGCACCGCCTGCGCGCGTGCCGCTCGGGGCACACCGACGCGGGTCGTCGCCGCGACACCCGACGCGTGCGCGACCCAGCCGTCGTCGTCGACCAACAACACCGGGCCGGTCGTGGAGGCGAGTACCGGTGCCGCGTCGGCACGTAGTCGTTCGAGCCGCTGCTCGTGCCGTCGCCACAGCTGCGCCTCCGCCAGCCGCACCGCCGTGTCGACGAGCGCGCCGATCGCCGGATGCAACGTCAACGCGGGACCGCTGACGTCGACGATGCCCAGCAGATCACCGCCGATCGGATCATGGATCGGCGCGGCCGTGCAGTACCACGGGTGCTGCGTCTGCTCGAAATGCTCACCGGAGAACAGTTGCACCGGAGCGGCTTCCGTCAGTGCCGTGCCGATCGCATTGGTGCCGACGGTGGACTCCGTCCACTCCACACCCTCGACGAAACCCAGTGTGTCGGCGCGCGACCGCACACGTGCCGATCCGCTGCGCCACAGGATCACCCCGTCCGCGTCGGTGACGACCAGCAGCATCTGCGACGACTCGGCCACCGGCGAGACGACCTGCTCCAGGTCGCCGATCACCTCCGTCAGGCGCGATGCTCGGCGGCGCCGCTCGATCTCGTCGATCGGCAGGGGTGTGCGGACGTTGCCGCCGGTCGGGTCGAGACCCGAATGCAGTACCCGCGACCACGACCGTGCCACCAGGGCGCGCGGCTCGAGCACGGGCCGTCCGCCGCCGAGGACGGTGTCGTGCATCCGCATGAGGTCGCGGGCGTATCGGGGCAGGTCGATGCCCGGTGCGATCGCGCTGAACGTGCTCACGGTGCCTTCTCCGGTCGGGGGTGTGTCAGCAGCATAGGTTCACTGATGTGGTGCGCGCCACACAGCCGGTGGTCGCGGCGCAACGTGATGCAACGCTTGTCGGTCGCGTCGAACAGTTGTGTGCTGGATCACAGCGACGACCGGAAAGGATTCGCCATGACCGACATCCTCGAACACCCCACCGACCGCGCCGCCGACGCGCAACGCAGGATCGATCTGTGGCTGCACGACTTCGAGACGGCTCTCGCCGCCCGCGACGTCGAGGCCGCCGCCGGGATGTTCGCCACCGACAGCTTCTGGCGCGACCTCGTCGCCTTCACCTGGAACCTCGAGACCGTCGAGGGACGCGACGGTGTCGCCGGCATGCTCCGCGCACAACTCGACGCCGTCGACCCACGCGGATTCCGTGCCACCGAGCCGCCCACGGTGGACGACGGGGTGATCAGCGCGTGGATCGCGTTCGAGACCGCGACCGGTCGCGGCGAAGGTCACCTGCGCCTGAAGGACGAGGGCGCCTGGACGCTGCTCACCACATTGCAGGAACTGAAGGGGCACGAAGAGCCCAAGGGCGTGCTGCGGCCGCGCGGCACCCGGCACGGTGCCGACAAGCACCGCGTCACCTGGTCGGAGGAGCGGGCCGCCGAGGAACGCGAACTCGGATACACCCGGCAGCCGTACGTCGTCATCGTCGGCGGCGGCCAGGGCGGTATCGCGCTCGGCGCGCGGATGCGTCAGCTCGGAGTACCCGCGTTGGTGCTCGACAAGCACGACCGGCCCGGCGACCAGTGGCGGGGCCGATACAAGTCGCTGTGCCTGCACGACCCGGTCTGGTACGACCACCTGCCGTATCTGCCGTTCCCCGACAACTGGCCGGTGTTCGCCCCGAAGGACAAGATCGGCGACTGGCTCGAGATGTACACGCGGGTCATGGAGGTGCCGTACTGGTCGAAGACCACGTGCACGTCCGCGTCGTACGACGAGGCCGCCGGGGAATGGGCCGTCCACGTCGAACGCGACGGCGAACCCCTCGTGCTGCGTCCGAAGCAACTGGTGATCGCGACGGGCATGTCGGGCAAGGCCAACGTGCCGGACTTCCCCGGCGCGGATCGGTTCCGGGGAGAGCAACACCATTCCAGCGCTCATCCGGGCCCCGACGCGTACGCCGGGAAGAAAGCGGTGGTGATCGGCGCGAACAACTCCGCCCACGACATCTGCGGGGCACTGTGGGAGGTCGGCGCCGACGTCACGATGGTGCAGCGATCGTCGACACACATCGTCAAGTCCGACACACTGATGGACCTCGGGCTCGGCGACCTCTACTCCGAGCGCGCCCTGGCGAACGGAATGACCACGCACAAAGCCGATCTGACGTTCGCGTCGCTGCCGTACCGGATCATGCACGAGTTCCAGATCCCGATCTATCGGAAGATCCGCGAACGCGACGCCGACTTCTACGACCGGCTCGAGAAGGCGGGTTTCCGGCACGACTGGGGTGACGACGGCTCGGGCCTGTTCATGAAGTACCTGCGCCGCGCGTCCGGCTACTACATCGACGTCGGTGCGTCCGAGCTCGTCGCGAACGGCGACGTCGCGCTGGCCCACGGAAACGTGCGGGAGTTGACCGAGAACAGCGTGATCCTCGAAGACGGAACGGAACTCGACGCCGACCTCGTCGTGTACGCCACCGGGTACGGCTCCATGAACGGGTGGGTCGCAGACCTCATCGGGCAGGACGTCGCCGACAAGGTCGGCAAGTGCTGGGGGCTCGGATCGGACACCACGAAGGACCCCGGTCCGTGGGAGGGCGAACAGCGCAACATGTGGAAGCCCACCCGGCAGGAAGGACTGTGGTTCCACGGCGGCAACCTGCACCAGTCGCGGCACTACTCCCTGTATCTCGCGCTCCAACTGAAGGCGCGGTACGAGGGCATCCCCACCCCCGTCCACCGGTTGCAGGAGGTTCACCACCTGTCCTGAGGTGGTACCCCAGCCCCGTGTGCCCCCGTGTGCCCCGCCCCCGTGTGAGCGAATGTATCGTTCAGTCTATCGGATGAGACGAGTGATACATTCGCTCACAGGGGGTTTAGGCTCACAGGGGATTTGGGCTCACACGGGTCGGGGAGTCAGGCCGCGGTGATCTCGTTGGGGGTGCGGGGCAGCGTCGCCGTGGCGACCGCGCCCGAGTCGAGGTCGACGGCGTGCAGTTCGTTCGTGGCCGGCTCGGTGACGTACGCGACGTGGTCGCGGACCGTCACCGCCGGTCGCGGCGACTGCCACTCGTCGGGCTCGGTCCACGGCGCGACGACGTCGATGCGTTCGGTGATCTCGCCGCTCCCGGGGTCGACGACGTGCAGTGCACCGTCGGTGCCGAGGATCAGCGCCTCCCCGTGCGGACCGCGGGCCAGCGACCGGAAGGTGTAGCTGGTGCCCAGGTCCACGATCGTCAGCTGTGCGGTACGCGTGTCGATCAACGCGACACGCTCGGGACGTTCGGGATCCGCGTCGGGGTCGGTCTTGTAATCGCCGAGTACGACGGGGGATTCGTCGCTACCCGCCTGGTTTCCGATCCGTCCGTACGCGTCGGGGGCGGCGACCTTGGTGAAGGTGCCGTCGCGGAAGATCACGGCACCGTCCTCGCACCCGAACACCACGGCGTCGTCCGCGGCGACCGTCTCGCCGTGAACACCGGGGCAGTCGTCCGTACGCGACAGTTCCTGTCGGGAGTCGTCGAGAAGGACGATGCTGCTGCGACCGTCGACGGTGCCCTCGGTGACGAGGAGTGAGCCGTCGTCGAGTGGTACGGCGACGCCGTGGTGTGGATCGGGGGCGGTGTACGTGTCGGGGTCGGCCTCGAGGTCGGTGGAGTCGATGAGGGTCACGTTTCCGGTGCCGTCGTCGAACAGCGCGGTGACGTCGCCGTGGTGCACGACGTGGCCGGGCTTCTCGGCGGAGACCGTGGGGTCGGTGAATGCGGGGTCACCGGCGTAGTGGTGGCTGTGGTCGCCGTGCGGTTCGGTCCAGCTGCCGGTGTCCAGCGTTCGGAAGGCGCCGGAGGTGGAGACGACGACGTGCCGGCCGTCGCCGGTGGGGGCGACACGGTTGAATCCGTCGAGGGGCAGGTCGGAGACGACGTCGAGTTCGGTGGCGTCGACGACGAGGACACCGCCGTCGTAGGTGAGGGCGAGGCGGGGTTGCGCGGTGCTCACCTCGGCGGCGACCGGTGAGGTCGAGGAGGGGCCGTCGGTGCCTTCGTGAGTGTCGGAGGCGTCGGACGACGAGCATCCCGTGACGAGTGCGGCGGCGAGTGCGGCGGACAGCGTGATGCTGCCGACGGAGATCGGTTTCATGGGCATACAACTAGCAATTATTGAAAACGGATGTCAAAGTCGAGTATGCGTATGTGTGCATTCCGTCGTCTACGACACGCGCTAGAGATGCCCAGAATCCCCTGATCGGCTCGCTACCATCGGGCGATGGACCCGGTCCGCAACCCGTACGCCCCCGGCGCGGGGCAGCGCCCGCCCGAACTCGCCGGTCGCGAGAAGCAACTCGCCGCGTTCGACGTCGTGCTCGAACGCATCGCGCGGGAGAGACCCGAACGCAGCGTCGTCCTCACCGGTCTGCGCGGAGTCGGCAAGACCGTCCTGCTCAACCAGCTGCGGTCGGCCGCGATCGCGAAGAGTTGGGGGACAGGAAAGATCGAGGCCCGCCCCGACCAGGGTCTGCGCAGACCGCTGTCGTCCGCGTTGCACATGGCCGTGCGGGAGATCGCCGCCGGGCACCCCGACCCCGACTCCGTCGACTACTTCCTCGGGGTCCTCAAGTCGTTCGCCCTGCGCGCCACCGCGGACAAGGGGATGCGTGAACGCTGGCAGCCCGGCATCGACGCGCCGGCGGTCAAGGGGCGCGCCGACTCCGGCGACATCGAGATCGACCTCGTCGAACTGCTCGTCGACGCCGCCGGTCTCGCACGCGACGTCGGTGTCGGCATCGCCCTGTTCATCGACGAGATGCAGGACCTCGGCGCCGACGACGTCTCCGCGATCTGCGGTGCCTGCCACGAGCTGAGCCAGGACGCCGCGCCGCTCATCGTCGTCGGTGCCGGTCTACCGCATCTGCCCGCCGTGCTGTCGGCGTCGAAGTCCTACTCGGAGCGATTGTTCACCTACCACCGCATCGACCGGCTCGATCGCGACGCCGCGGATCGAGCCCTCATCGCACCCGCCGAACGCGAGGACGTCGACTTCACACAGGAGGCTCTCGACGCCCTGTACGAGACCGCCGACGGCTACCCGTATTTCGTGCAGGCGTACGGCAAGGCGACGTGGGACGTCGCGGCGGGCAGCCCCATCACCGCGGAGGACGTCCGGGTTGGGTCCCCCGCGGCCGAGGAGGAACTCGCCGTCGGGTTCTTCGGCTCCCGCTACGAGCGGGCCACCCCTGCCGAACGCGAGTACATGCGGGCGATGGCCGACCTGTCCGGTGACGACGGCCCCGTGGCGACGTCGAAGATCGCCGTGGAGTTGGGCCGCAAACCCGCATCGTTGTCGCCGGCGCGGGACGGCCTGATCAAGAAGGGGCTGATCTACTCCGCGGAGCGCGGTTTCATCGGGTTCACGGTGCCGCACTTCGGGCGGTATCTGCGCGCCCAGAACGACTGAGGTGCACTCTCAGTCGTCGATCCACTCGACGGTGTCGTCCAACGGCGCGCGCTCGGTGCGGCAGGTGTTGGCCGCGTGCGCGTCGTCGGCGTAGCCGAAGGAGACGGCGCAGACGATGTCGCGATCGTCGTCGATGCCCAGTTCCCGGCGCAACGCGGAGGCGACCATCGGGACCGCGGCCTGCGGGACCGCGGCGATGCCGAGCGACTGCGCGGCGAGCAGGAGCGTGGAGACGTACCCGCCGCAGTCCACCGCACCGTACGTGCCGAGCGCCCTGTCGGTGGTGATGATCGCGACGTGCGGTGCCCCGAAGAACCGGTAGTTCTCGAGCATCTGCTCGGTGCGGCGTGCGTAGTCGTCGCGGGCGATCCCGAGTGCGTGGTACAGGGCGTGACCGGCGCCGCGACGGCGTTCCGCGTAGACCCCGCGGTACTCGGAGGGTCCGGGGATGTCGGGATCGAACTCGCCGGCCGACGCCTGGGCGTACGCGGCCTTGCGCAGTCGTTCCAGGGCCTGCCCGCCGACCAGGTGCACGCGCCAGGGTTGCGAGTTGCACCACGATGCGGTGCGCTGCCCCATCCGCAGCATGCGCTCGATGTCCGCACGGGGCACCCGGTCGGGGAGGAATCCGCGACAGCTGTAACGGGCGTCGAGGAGTTGCGACAGGGCGGCGGCACTGCTGGTCATGGCACCACTGTCGCACACCGCACGAGTTAGCGCTCGTTCAGGAGTGGCTGAACTCGTAGTTGCCCCGATCGAATCGGCGTGTGCGGAGCACGTAGCGCCACGAGTAGTCGGGCCACAGCGACCGGTTGACGCCCCGGTGATCGAGATACCAACTGCGGCACCCGCCGGAGGTCCACACCGTCCCCTCGGATCGCCGGACCATCTCGTCGGCGAATGCCTGCTCGGCCTCGGCGGTCACCTCGCACGACCGTGCGCCTGCCCGATCGACGGCGTCGAGCGCGGCTCCGACGTAGCGGATCTGCGCCTCGGTCATCGTCAACACCGAATTGTGGGCCAGCCCGGTGTTGGGGCCACCCAGAACGAATGCGTTGGGGAATCCGGCAACCGTGGTGCCCAGATGTGCCTGCGCGCCGTTCCGCGCCCAGACGTCGAGCAGTCGTGTTCCGTCCCTGCCCGTGACGGGCAGCGATGCCAATGCCCCCGACACGTGGAAGCCGGTGGCGTGGACGATGACGTCGACCGGGTGCTCGCGGCCGTCGGCGGTGACGATCGAGTCGGGTGTGAGGCCGGTCGCGGCCGCGGTCACGAGATCGACGTTCGACCGTCCGAGTGCGGGATAGTATGTGTCGGAGAACAGTATTCGCTTGCATCCGGTCGTGTGGTCGGGGGTCAGCGCCGCTCGCAACCGTGGATCGGGCACCTGGTCGTGCAGGTGACGCAGTGCGCGCGTCTCGAGTCGGCGCGACGACCCGGTGAGTGCGGGGACGAACGATTCGCCGCGCCAGTACTCGGCGACACGGGAGAGTTTGCGCGGCAACCTGATCGGTTTGCGTCGGGGAAGGATCCACGGTGCCGTGCGTTGCACGACGGTGACGTGCCGCGCGACGGACGCGAGGTGGGGGACGACCTGCACGGCGCTCGCGCCCGTGCCGACGACGGCCACGCGCCGCCCTGTGACGTCGAGCGAGTCGTCCCAGCGTGCGGTGTGCACGACCGTGCCGTCGAAGGTGCCGTCGAGGCGGGGAGTCCGAGGGATGTTCAGTGCGCCCGTCGCGAGGACGAGGAAGCGGGCCTCGTGGCGGGTGCCGTCGTCGGTGGTCACGTGCCAGCGCCCGGTCGCCTCGTCCCATCGGCAGTCGGTGGCCGCCGCGCCGCACACGATGTGCTCGCGGAGTCCGTGCCGGTCGGCGAGGGCGCCCAGGTGGTCGAGGATCTCCGGCTGCGTGCCCCGTGACCGCGGGTGCTGCGGGGCGAACGAGTACGAGTACAGCGCCGGCGGGATGTCGCACGCGCATCCCGGGTAGACGTTGTCGCGCCACGTCCCGCCGATCGTGTCGGCTCGTTCGAGCACTCGGACGTCGCGCCCGCGACCGCGCAGGTAGGCGGCCGCGCCCAGACCGGCGAAGCCGGCACCGATGACGAGAACTTCGGAAGCGATCACTTGAACAGTGTGCAAGTTGTGCGTCTACCTGGCAAATAGTGCTGTATTCGACATTCTAGGAAAAGTCCGAGAGCAGCGGATATTTTCCTGATCCACGGAGGAAACGTCGAGCACTACATCGACGAGACCCCCGTGCATCCCGCCGACGAACCGCTCAGACGATGTCCTGCTCGTGCCCGGCCGCGTACTTCCGCAACCCCCGGTACGCCTCCGCGGGCGTGCGCCGACCCGCGACGACGGCCTCGACCTCCGCGGCGATCGGCATCTCCACGTCGAATTCGCGGGCGAGTTCCATGACGGTCGGCGCGGTCTTGACGCCCTCGGCAACCTGACCGAGTTCGACGAGGATCTCGTCGAGGGTGAGACCGCGCGCCAGCGCCTCCCCGACCCGCCGGTTGCGTGACGACGGGCTGGTGCACGTGGCGATCAGGTCACCGATGCCGGTCAGGCCCGCGAAGGTGCGCGGATCGGCACCCATCGCCTCGCCGAGCCGGGTCATCTCGGCGAGGCCCCGCGTGAGCACCATCGCCCGGGTGTTGTCGCCGACACCGAGGCCCTCGGCCATCCCGGCGGCGATCGCGACGATGTTCTTGAGGACACCGCCCAGTTCGCACCCCAGCACGTCGGTGTTGCGGTACACGCGGAACACCTTCGACGCGAACAACGGTTGCAGCGCGGTCGCGACGGCGTCGTCCTGGATCGCGACGACCGACGCCGCTGCTTTGCCGTCCGCGATCTCGCCGGCGATGTTGGGTCCCGACAGCAGACCGACGGGATGCCCGGGCAGGCATTCCGCGATCACCTGGGTGGGACGCAGCCGGGTTCCGGGTTCGAGTCCTTTCGCGAGCGACAGGATCGGCACCCAGGCACGCAACAGGTCGGCGATCTGTTCGAGCGTCGACCGGACCGCGTGCGACGGCACCCCGACGACCAGCACGTCGGCCTGCTGAGCGGCTTCCTCGATGTCCGCGGTGGCACGCAGCCCGTCGGGGAGTTCACGGTCGCCGAGATACCGGCTGTTGCGCCGGTGCTCGTTGATCTCCGCGACGGTGGCGGGATCGCGGGCCCACACCAGCGTCGGGGTGTTGTGTGCCGCGAGCGACGCGACGGTGGTGCCCCACGAGCCGGAGCCGAGTACGACGACCTGGACCGGACGCGCCATCCGAATTCTCCTGTCCCCGCCGAACGATGTGGATGCCTGTGGCGACCAGTGTGTCGGGCCGTGCCCGGTCACGCAGGGAATTCGTCGGAGTTCGTGTGCCGAACGTCAGTTCGCGAGCATCTCCGACACCGTCACGAACCGGTAGCCGTCGGCCCGCAGCGCGGCGACGATCCCCGGAATCGCGGCGAGCGACGCGGCCCGCGACGGATACATGACGTGCAACAGGATGATCGACCCCGGGCGGGTCTGCTCCACGGCCGTCCGCACGATCGTGTCGACGTCGGTGTCGGCCGACACCGAGTCCGGCTCCACGTCCCAGGTGACGGTCGTGCGGTCGTGCTGATCGAGATACCGGGGCAGCGTGATCAGCTTCTTGCCGTAGGGCGGACGGAACGTGATCTCTCCGTCGTATCCCGCGGCGCGGATCTCCGCGTCGGTGCGTTCGATCTCGTCGGCGACGGTGCCCGGTCCGACGAACACCATCCGGCGGTGCGACGCGGTGTGGTTGCCGAGTTCGTGTCCGGCGTCGACGATCGCGCGCCCCAGATCCGGGTGCTCGGCCATCTCGTCGCCGGTCACGTAGAACGTCGCCGGAACACCCGCCTCGTCGAGCGTGCGGAGCACCTCGCCGGTGGTGGTGCTCGGACCGTCGTCGAGGGTCAACGCCACCACCTTCTCGTCGGTGTCGACGCGATTCACGAGCGTCCCGAACAACTGGACGGTGCGGGAATTCATCAGCTCGAAGCCACCGAACGCGACGACCGTCAGCGTGATCACCACGACCACGGTGGAGACGAGGACGGTTCGGAGACGTGAACGCATGGATGCATCCTGCCAGGCACCGTCGAGTTCCCCGCGATCGGTGGGCCGACGCTCACTGCTCCTGCCGGAACCGGGCCGCGAGCTCGCTGCGTGACCGGATCCCGAACTTCGCGTACACGCGGGTCAGGTGGTACTGGACGGTCTTGACCGAGAGGAAGAGCTCGCTCGCCACCTCCTTGTTGGTGTTCCCGCCCGCGACGAGCGTTGCGACGGCACGTTCCTGCGGGGTCAGAGCCGACACGTCCGCCGACTCGCGGCCGGTCGTCGAGGCGCCACCCTTGAGCCCGCCGGCCTTCAGTTCGCGGTCGCACCGGGCGGTGATCGAGGTCGCTCCGAGGGTCGAGTACAGCTCGCGAGCCGTGCGGATGACACTGTCGGCGTCCCGTCGGCGCCCGGCGCGACGCAGCGTCTGCCCGTAGGCGAAGTTGACGCGGGCACGCGCGTACGGCAGCGGTAGCGGTGTGAGCTCGGCCAGTGCGGACTCGAACGACTCCTGCGCCGCGTCGATGTCGCCGCGGGCTCCGTGGATCCGTCCCCGCACGTAGCCCAGGCGTGCCTTCGCGGAGCGGTGCCCGCGGGCCACGGCGCGCTCCTCGTGCGGAGTCAGGAAGGCATCGGCTTCGTCGACCCGGCCGGTCATCACCAGCGCATTCCCGTACAGGTCGGTCCACGGCCAGAAGCCCGGCTCGTCGAGGGCGGCCCGGTGCTGCAGCGTCCGCAGCGGCTCGAGATACCGCAGCACGCTGTCGTAGTCGGCCGCGACCTCGGCGCACTGCGCGGCCGAGATGCAGGACGGGACGAGCATCAGCGCGTAGTCGTTGACGCCGGCCCGGCCGCGGAGGATGTGTTCCCGGGACGCGGCCCAGTCGCCGCGCAGCGCGTGGATCTGTGCCCCCGTCCAGTGCACCAGTGGTCGCAGCAGATCCAGCCCGGTCGAATCGAGTTGTGCTGCAGCTCGATCCACTGTCCGCAGCGCGTCGTCCCACGCGCCGAGGACGAACTGGGTGCGCGCCAGCCACGCCTGCGCCCACAACGAGATCCTCAGCGACCCGCCGCGGAACGAGGTGGGCTCGGCGATCTCGAGTTCGGTACGGGCCCGGTCGGGTTCGTCGAGCACGAGCGCCAACCATCCCTCGGCCATGCGGATGCGTTGACTCTGCGCACCGAGGCGGGTGTGCTCGGGGAGCGTCGCGTATGCCTCGCGTGCCTCCTCGATGTGCCCTGTCATACCGAGCCCCAGTCCGCGGATCGCTGCCGCCTCGACGGCCGCGGGCGTGTTCTCGGCGACCAGTGATGCGGCACGGTCCGCCCAGTCGACCAGTTCGTCACCGCGAAGTCGCGCCAGGGAGTGCAGCACCATGCGCTGGCAGATCATCGCGGCGAGTCCGGGATCCGACGGTGGGTCGCCCCCGAGTTCCCACGCCGCGGTCAGCAGATGGTGGGCTTCGGCTGCACGGCCACGCTGGATCGCGAGGTAGGCGAGCACGGTGTTGCGCATCGGTCCGCCCGGGACGCTCTCGATCTCGGGGACGAACGTCTGGGCCTGAGGAAGATCGGCCGCACCGATGAGCGCGTCGACACCGCGGATCAGGCGTTGCGTGCGCAGATCACGGTCCGGTGTGATGCGACCCGCGGTGATGAGCGCCTCCGCCGCGCGTCGCCATTCGCCGTCGGACGCGCGTTCTCGTGCGTAGTCGTCGAGACGGTCGGCGAGGGCACCGTCGGAGGTGGGGGTGGCCGACACCAGATGGAACAGTGACCGGCCCTCGTCGTCGACGAGTTCCGCTGCGCGGGCGTGCAGGTCGTGCCGGGCGGCCGGGCCGATACCGTCGGTGACCGCGGCCCGCGTCATGGGGTCGGCGAACGAGACGGTGGTGACACCGCGCTCTTCCGACACCGTGAGCAGACCCGTCGAAAATGCCTCGTCGAGAAGAGGAATCGGGTCTTCGGTGGGGGTGAGGGCAGCGACGACGGTGAGGTGCGCGCCGTCGCCGAGAATCGCGGCGGCCCGCACCAGATCGCGGGTCGCCGGTGCGCAGGACGCGAGCGTGCGCTGCACTGTCGACGCAACCTGCTGCGGCGCGGGGAACCGCTCCCGCCATCGATGCCACTGGGCGTGCGGGATCTCGTCGAGCAACTGCTGCACCGCCCCGGGATTCCCGAGGGTGTGGTCGTGGAGTCGGTGTGCCGTCCACGGCGACAGGTCGATGCCGGTGTGTACCAGAACGAGACGCGCGACGGATTCGGGGGTGAGCGGCCCGACATGCACAGTCGTGCCGCGGTGCACCGCCAGCACCCGGGCGACATCGTCGTCGACGGAGGCGGGCAGGACGTCCGGGACGATCCACAGCATGAGCACGGGCCGGTCGTGGGCACGCCGGATCATCGACGAGAGCGTCTGCAGCGAGTCGACGTCGGACAGGTGCGCATGATCGACGACGACCAGCGTCGGCTCCCGCACGGTCTCGAGATATGCGTGCGCGGTGTCGATGGCATCTCCGGAACCCGTGACCGCGCCGGTCAACTGTTCGAGCACACCCCACGGGTGGTGACGTTCCCATTCCGCCCCGGACGCGGTGTGTACCCGCATCGTCGGATGGCGTTCGATGAAATCGTCCACCAGGGACGTTCTTCCGGAACCCGGAGGCCCCTCGACGAGGGCGAGCACGGGGGTTCCGGCCCGCACCTCGTCGAGGAGCCCGTCGAGTCGGTATCGCTCGCGTTCGCGTCCGACCAGCCCAGCGTTCTCGGTCACACGTCCACGGTAGTCGCGGGTGCGGGCCGGGGAACGTCGATCGCGGTGACCGTGGTCTTCGGCGCCCGGACGAACGACGTCACCACACCACCGGCAAGGGCGATGCCCGCGAAGATGTAGAAGTTGACGTTGTTGGCGAATCCGGCACCGATGAGGACCCCGCCGATGATCGGGCCGACGATCCCGCCGAGCCGCCCGAACCCGGCGCACCACGCCACACCCGCTGCGCGGGCCGGAGTGTCGTAGTAGTTCGACACGAACCCGTACACGAGGACCTGCGTGCCGATGGTGCCGACACCGGCGATCGCCACGGCGGTGAGCAGGACCGGCAACGGGAACCCGAACGTCAGGAGCACCAGCGCGACCGCGGCGAGGAAGAAGGTGGTGACGATGACCGACTGCGGTCCGCGTCCGTCGGCGATGCGCGACGCGATCAGACCACCGACGATGGCGCCGCCGTTGAGCACCAGCAGGAACGCGAGCGACCCGTCGGCGTCGTAGCCCGCATCCGCCATGATCTTCGGCAGCCAGGTGTTGAGGCCGTACGTCAGGAGCAACCCGGCGAAGCTCATCATGCCGAGCAGCGCGGTGCCCGTCGCGTACCGACGGCTGGCGAGAGCCGCGAATCCGACCTTCTCCGTCGGTGCCGGCGGTGTCGTGTCGGGCACGGGGAATCCGTACCTGCTGCACACGCCGCGTGCCTCGTCCACCCGGCCGCGGGAGATCAGCCAGGCAGGGGATTCCGGCAGCTTCACCAGGGCCAGGGGCAGCAGGATCACCAGCGGCAACGCACCGATGAGGAACAGGCCGCGCCATCCGATCACGTCGCGCAACGCCATGGCGAGCAGCGACGCGAGCACACCGCCGGCGGGGACACCGCTGTAGACGATCGCATTGAACAGATTCCGGCGTCCGGCAGGCGCGAACTCGGCGACGACGGCACCGGCGGTGGCGACGAGACCGCCCACACCGATTCCGGTGAAGAACCGGAGGGCACCGAACATCGGGATGCTCGTGGCGAAGGCCGCGGCACCCATCCCGACGGAGAACCAGACGATGTTGACGAGCATCATGCGGCGTCGGCCGAGTCGGTCGCCGAGCGCACCGGTGACGAGCGCGCCGACGAGCACGCCGACCAGCGCGTACGAACCGAGTGCGCCGGCCTGCTGCGCGGACAGTTCACCGATCTGGGTGGGGTCGGCCATGAGGGTGGGCAGAACGGTGCCGTACACGACGAGGTCGTAGCCGTCGAAGATGATGGCGAGGGTTGCGAGCGACACGATCCACAGGACGCTGCGCTTGTGCTGCGGACTGGCCCAGCCGTATGTGCTCTGTGTGGTCCGGTTCATCGATGACTCCGAGTGTGTGGGGGATCACAGGTGATTTCGGGTAGGAAAATGGCCTCACCAGCAGGGACGGCCTGTTGGTGAGGCCTTCGACGACGGAGTGGGTGGGGCGCTACCCCAGATCGCCGCCGGCAACCGGGAGGACGGTGCCGGTGATGTAGGAGGCCTCCTCGGAGGCCAGGAAGGTGATCGCGGCGGTCTGCTCGTCGAGCGTGCCGTACCGCTTGAACAGCGACGAGTCGACGGTCTGGTCCACGATCTGCTGGTACCAGGCCTTCTCCCGCTCGGACTGCGGCGCCGGGCCGCGGGCGACGCGGCGTTCCGGGGCGACGGTTCCGCCCGGCGCGGTCGCGACCACCCGCACACCGTGCGGGGCGAGTTCGAGCGCGAGCGACGCCGTGATCGCGTTGACGCCGCCCTTCGCCGCCGCGTACGGAACGCGGTTGACGCCGCGCGTCGCCACCGACGACACGTTCACGATGGTCCCGGACCGCTGCTCGATCAGGTACGGTGCGACCGCCCGGCACGTCCACAGCGTGGGGAAGAGCGACCGGCGGATCTCCTTCTCGATCTCGTCGGACGCATACTCCTCGTACGGTTTCGCCCAGATCGTGCCGCCCACGACGTTGATCAACACGTCGACGCCGCCGGCCTCGCGGACCGCGAACGCCAACGCGTCCTCGGCGCCCTCGAACGTCTCGAGGTCTGCGGTGACCGAATGCGCGAGACCACCGTCCGCGCGGAGTTTCTCGGCCACCTCGTGCACGAGGTCGGACCGGTCCACCAGCACGACCTCACCACCCTCGGCCGCGATCCGGGTCGCGACGGTCAGCCCGATGCCCTGCACGGCCCCGGTCACCGTGACCCGACGTCCGTCGAACCTTCCGGGGAACACCTTCGCGTCGCTCATCGCGCGCCCGCCGTGGCGCCATCGCTGATGGCGCGGCGCATCGTCGCCTTCGCGTGGTCTGCGTGCGCGACGATCAGGTCGCGGGCGCGGGCCCGATCGCCCTGCTCGTACGCCTCGACGAGTTGCAGGTGTTCGTCGACGATGTGTTCTTCGATCCACTGGGCGTCGCGCAGCACCCGGTACATCAGCCGGGTGACCTCGAGCCGGTTGTAGGCGTCGAGCAGCACCGGGTTGGTACAGCAGCGGAACAGGAACTGGTGGAATGCGGCAGTGGTGTCGGTGAACGCCTCCGCGTCCGTGAAGTGGTCGCCCTCGACGGAGGCGCCGGAGGCCTCGGCGAGGATCCGGAACTCGACCAGTTGCTCGGGAGTGAGTCGGCCGATCGTGAGTTCCAGGACGCCGAGTTCGAGGGCCATGCGCGCGTCGAACTGGGCGTCGGATTCGGCGACGGGCGGGTGCTCCTCACCGATCTCGTAGTTCCCGGGATCGGCGGGGCTGTCGAGCGCCACGGGCTGCCCGGTCTCGGCGGCGGCCTTCTCCGCAGCCGCCTTCTCGGCGTCCGTGGGAGCCGGGGCGGTGACGCCACCGGGGGTGGCGGACGTGTTGAACTTCTCGAAGTAGAAGTTCGCCGGGACGATGCCCTGGTCCGCGAGGTGGGTGCGCACGGCCTCCACCATCGGCGGGGGGCCGCACAGATAGATGTCGACGTCCCCGTCGTTGAGATGCTGCGGTGCGAACAGGCCCGTGACGTATCCCTTGTTGGGGGCGGACGAGTTCTCGTCGGCGACGCAGTAGTCGAATGTGAAGCCGGGCAACGATTTCGAGTAGTCTTCGAGCTTGTCGAGTTCGGCGAGATCGTGGTCGAAGGTGACACCGTAGATCAGGTGGATCGGGTGGTCGCTGCCGTCGACGGAGACCTTCGACAGGATCGACAGCAGCGGCGCGAGGCCCGTGCCGCCGGCGAGGAGCAGCGACGGGCGCTTGCGTTCGCGGAGGAAGAAACTGCCGAACGGTCCGGTGAATTCGAGGGTGTCACCGACCTGCGCGCGGTCGCGCAGGTATTCCGACATCAGCCCGCCGTCGGTGATCTTCACCAGGAACGCCAGGGTGTCCTCGTTCGGGCCGGTGCTGAACGAGTACGAGCGGGTGGCCTGCTTGCCGGTGCCGTCGTCGCTGCCGGGCACACCGATGTTCACGTACTGACCGGGCAGGAACACCAGATCGTCGCGGTTGTCGATCGAGATGGTGAACCCGATGACGCTGTCGGAGAAGCGGTTCAGCTCGGTGATTGTCGCCGTGTAGGTCGCAGCGGCGGTCTTCGCGACGTCCGATGTGCTCGCGATCTGCACCACCAGATCCGATTCCGGCATCATCTGGCACGGCAGGCAGAAACCCTGCTCGGCTTCCTCGTCGGTGAGTGCGTCCTCGATGTAGTCGCCCCCGTCGTAGGTGCCGGATTCGCAGAACGCCTTGCATGTTCCGCATGCGCCGTCGCGGCAGTCGAGGGGAATGTTGATGCGTGCCTTGTACGACGCATCGGCAACCGTCTCGTTCGGTTTGCACTTGATGAAACGGGTCACCCCGTCCTCGAAGGCGAGTGCCACCTGGAATGTCATGGCCTCGAGCCTCCTTTCGTGGTGTCGGGGTGGATCAGACGACGTAGACGTCCACGATGTGGTGGATGTAGTCGTTCTTGAGCACGATCTTCTTCTTCTTGATCACGGGCTGCGCACCGGACACGTCGAGGGTCAGGAACGTCGTCCCGAAGTACGTGTCCGTGGTGTTGTAGCGGAAGTACAGGGAGAACCAGTTGTGCCGCAGATCGATCTCGGTGCCACGACGCTCCAGGACCTCGACGTTCGTGATGTTGTGTCCCGTACGGGGTTCGGGGAGCGATGTCGCCGACGAGCGGTCGGTGCGGATGCGGAACACGCGGTCTTCGAGTCCGCCCCGGTTCGGGTAGTAGATCAGCGAGATCTCCGACTGCGGATCCTCGGTGGTCTCACCGTTGTCGTCCCACGCCGGCATCCAGTACTCGGCGTCGGGGTGGTAGCACTCGAGCCACTGCTCGAAATCGCGGTCGTCGAGCAGGCGTGCCTCACGGTAGAGGAACTGTTCGATCTCGGTCTGCGTCAACTCGGTTGCGATGGTCATTGTTCCGGATCCTCTCAGGCGTTCTCTGCGGCCTGCTCGGCGTCGACAGCCTTGCGCATCTGCTCGAGCCAGTAGCCGTGCTGGATCGGGTACAGGCCTTCGTCCTCGGTCTTGACGCCGCTCGACAGGACGTTCTTCATGCCGAGATCCTGTGCCACCTGGTCGGGTCCGTTCAGGACGTGTGTTGCGCCGCGGCTCATGTCGTTCCACGGTGCGGCGGTCGCGAGGTAGGTCTTCTGGCAGGACCGGAACTCCTCGAGATCGTCGGGGGTGGCCATGCCGGTCGCGTTGAAGAAGTCCTCGTACTGGCGGATGCGGTTCGCGCGGGACTCGGCGCTCTCCCCCTTCGGGGCGATGCAGTAGATCGTGACCTCGGTCTTGTCCACGGAGATCGGACGGAAATGCCGGATCTGTGACGAGAACTGGTCCATCAGATACACATTCGGGTACAGGCAGAGGTTGCGGGACGCGCCGACCATGAACTCGGCCTTCTTCTCGCCGAACTCGCGGGCGAGTTCGTCCTTGCGCGGGAACAGCGGGCGGTCCTCGGGGTTGCCCCACCACATCCACAGCAGCAGGTGCCCGTGCTCGAACGAGTAGTAGCCGCCACCCTGCTTGCCCCAGGTTCCGGCGTCCATCGCCTTGGTTTCGTTGGTGGACTCGCCGGCGGTGCGACGCGCGGTCGTCGCGGCATAGTTCCAGTGCGTCGCCGACACGTGGTAGCCGTCGGCGCCGTTCTCCGCTTGCAACTTCCAGTTGCCGTCGTAGGTGTAGGTGGACGAGCCGCGGAGTACCTCGAGCCCGTCGGGGGACTGGTCGACGAGCATGTCGATGATCTTCGTCGTGTCACCGAGATGCTCGGCGAGCGGCAGCACGTCGGGGTTGAGCGACCCGAAGAGGAAACCGCGGTAGTTCTCGAACCGTGCGACCTTCGTCAGATCGTGGCTTCCGTCGGTGTTGAACTGCTCGGGGTAGCCCGCGTCGCGGGGGTCCTTGACCTTCAACAGCTTCCCGTTGTTGCGGAACGTCCACCCGTGGAACGGGCAGGTGAAGGTGGTGCGGTTGTCGGTCTTGCGGCGGCACAGCATGGCACCGCGGTGACTGCACGCGTTGATGAGGCAGTTCAGTCCACCGTCCTTGTCTCGGGTGATCACGACGGGCTGACGGCCGATGTTGGTGGTGAAGTAGTCGCCGACGTTCGGGATCTGGCTCTCGTGCGCCAGGTACACCCAGTTGCCCTCGAAGATGTACTTCATCTCGAGTTCGAAGATCTCCTCGTCGGTGAAGACATCGCGGCGGAGTTGGTGCTTGCCCTGTTCGGGGTCCTCGACGAGGGCGTGGCCGAGGTGAGTGCGCACGTGGTCCACGGTGTCGGTCATGGGGGTCCTCCAGTATCGGCGTCGTTCCCGACGCGGGCGGCGCCCTGTGTATGCGCGGTTCCGATCCCGATGGCAATCGACGGGCTGCGTCGGTTGTCGTGCGCGGGGTTGTCCGGTCCGCTCGAACGGGGCTGTGTCCGGCGTTGGTTCCACGATGCCAGGCTGTGTCTGTCGTCACACCGGGGGAATGCCTAGTGATACCTACGACCTCGAGGCTCGGGGTCCTACGACCCTCGTGCGGCTCGCGGCACGAGTGAGTCCGCGGCACGAGTGAGTCCGCGGCGCGAGTGAGTCCGCGGCGCGAGCGAATGTATCGCTCACTCGACTCGATCGAGCGAGCGATACACTCGCTCAGCTCTCCGGCAGGAGTCTCCGCGCAGGTCCGAGCAGGCCGGTGTCCTACTCGTAGACCCGCAGCGGACCGGGATTCCACCACCCGGATCGGGTCACCTCGACGGTGTCGATCTGCGCGGGAACCGCATCGGGATAGAACCGTACGTACCGTTCGAGCGAACCCCAGTCGCGGGCCCAGTCGTCCTCCAGATACGTGGGGATCGCTTCGGGTCGGGCGAGGACCTCGGTGAATCCGAGGGGCCCACCGTTCTCCGCGGCCTGCCACGTGTCGGTGGAGGACACCGCGAGCGGCCGGTCCGGCAGGATCCGGTAGTTCGGCATCTCCGCCACCCCGTACCGATGGTCGAACGGGCGTTGACACGGGAACTGCAGGCCCACCGCCCAGTCCAGCAGCACCGGCTGCTCCGAGCCGATGTCGTCGTTCAGCGTGACGAGCTGCGGGACGCGCGGTGGCGTGAACGCCAACCACTGATCGCCGGTCAGGTTCGGGTCGTTCGCGACGATCCGCACCGCGTTCGTGTCCTCCGGCAGGTCTGCGATCGGCACGCGCAGGTTCCGCCACGACGGCGCGGGGCCGATATCGCGGGGCAGATAGCTGCCCTGCACGTCGACGCTGCCGTCGGCCTGCCGCACGCCGTATTCGAGCAGAAGCGACTGCCCGTAGGTGAGGGCACCGGTGTCGTCGTACGACCAGATGCGTCCCGCCGCGGAGATCGCGATCAGCGGTGCGTCGTCGCTGCGCTCGGGCAACGCGTACCAGCTGGATGTGAGCCGCGCCGGCTCCTGGATGCCGTTCTGATAGCTGCCGAGCACCGGGGTGACGGCGGGGTCGAGCCCGAACGGCAGCTTGACGGTGCTGCCGTTGACGGTCTCCGCCCCGGACCCGCCGGTGGTGCCGCCGCCCGCACCGGTCTCGAAGGTGACGCCGACGGTCTGGGTGTCGGTGTTGCCCTGGCCGGGTTTGACCTCCACGTAGTCGGCGGTGAGATCGGACGGGACACCGTCGGGCGAGAAGCCGACCGGTTCGCTGCCGGCGAGGGGGTCTCCGTCCGCCGGCGGGTTCGCCGGGTCGACGATCGGTTCGAGCCGTCCCGCGTTCGGATCGGACTCGACCAGCACGTCGGTGGCGAGCCCGCACGTCTGCCCGGTCACCGCCTCGATGTTGGATCGCGCCAGCGAATACGCCGGATACTGCGACACCGCGCCCTTGAGCAGCGACAGCACCTCGAACAGCACCATCGCCGCCGCGACCACCGTCAGCGGTGCCGCAGCGAACGTGCGGATCCGACGGCCCTTCTTCGTCGTCTCCTTCTCCGGTGGCGGCGCGTACCCCTCCCGCAGGTACTGCCATGCGACGAGCACCAGCGCCGCCCCGAACAGGATCAGGAACAACGTGGACGACTGGTAGCCCTTCAGCGACACGGTCTTGTCGAACCAGGGGATGCCGTAGCTCGACACGTACCACCAGCCGTTGATACCGGCGAACGACACGGCGAGGACGAACAACAGTCCGGCGAGGAAGATCGTGCGGTTGCGCCGCGACCGCAGGGCCTGCGCCGACACCAGCACCGCGGTGACCGCGGCCAGCGACCCGGCGATACCCGCGTACGCCCCGAAGTGATGGGTCCACTTCGTGGGGTTGAACATCATGAAGAACATCGTGCCGAACACGATGCCGATCAGCCGCCACGTCGGGCTCACCGCGACACCCGGGACACGCCGGCGCCGCAGCAACACCAGCAGCGACGTGAACAGGCACAGGATCATGACGAGGAACGCGAAGCGTCGCGACAGCGACCCGTCGACGGTCTGCACCATCAGGTAGTAGTAGCGGAGGAAGTCGTTCCACCACTCCTCGTTCGGGCCGATGATGGTGCGCACCCGTGTCGCCTCCATGACCGCCGCGAACGACTGGTCGGCGAACACGACGACGAGAACCAACAGTCCGGCCGCGGCGATCGGGGCGAGCAGCGGCAGTGCCCCCACCTCGCGGTGTCTGCGCACGACGATGCGGGTCAGCGGGCGCACACCCGCGATGAGCGCCGCGACGCACATCAGTCCGGTGGGGGCGGCGGCGAGAGTGAACGCGCCGATGATCACCGCGGTCGCGGCGGGCAGCAACCGGCCCGTCGCGATGGCCCGTTCGATCGAGCACCACGTCAACAGCGCACCGACCGCGACGATCGGTTCGGGACGCAGACCGTTGTTGAAGGGAAGCCAGAACGCGAGGAACACCATGCCGCCGGTCCACAGGGCGATGCGGTTGCGTCGCACGGCCCGGCCGAGGCGCGGCACCACCTCGCGGCTGATCACCATCCAGCACAGGATCCCGGCGATCAACGCGGGCAGTCGCATCCACGGGCTGGCCGTCGACACCTTCGCGAACACGGCGAGCACGTCGTAGTACCAGCCGAACGGTGCCTCGGGGACCCCGAACCACCGGAAGTAGTTCGCCATGTAGCCGGCATGATCGGAGACCCGGGCCATCGTCAGCAGATACCCGTCGTCGGACGTGTTCGCGCCGAAGAAATGCCAGCCGGCGAGGACACCCACGACGACCGCGTCGACACCGGTGAACCTCCACCAGCGTGCGGGCAGGAAACGCCGGTGCCCCCGACCGTCGGTGCCGTCGAGGCGCGCCAGCGACCACAGTGCCAGCGCCGTCGACAACACCGCCAGGAGCATCGCCAGGCTCTTCACCACGGTCGGCGACGACGAGAACCGCGAATCGATGTCGACGGTGACGGACAGGCCGGGAACATCGGTGCTCAGGTCGCTGAACACGCCGACGACGACGGGACGCAGATCCCCGGTCAATTCTCCGGCCCGCGCGGTGCCGTTCTCGTCGGTCAGGCCCGTGAACTCGGCGGTGGTGCGGTCGGCGTCGGAGAAGATCCGGATCTCGCGGCACGCACCGGACTCGACCTCGGTGCGCGGCGCGGACGCGACCACCACGTTGCGGTCGAGCACGTCGACGTTGTCGCCGACACGCACGAACATGGCGTTGAGTGCGGCGTCCTGCCCGTCCGTCGGTGCCGTCGCCAGGAGCATCCCACCGGTCGGTGGCAACTGGGCGACGGCGCTGCACGGCACGGTCGCGGACAGTTGCCGCGGCACCTGCGACATCAGCGGAGCTTCGACGTCGGTGACCGAGCCGTTCTGCGGCCACGACAGCGACGCCTCGGTGACCTTGACCGGCAGGAACGGGGTGGCGAGGGCACACACGACGCCGATCAGTCCCGCGACGACGGCGATGAGCCGCGCCGTCCGGTACCGCTCGCGCAGATCCTCGCCGAGCAGGGCGGTTGCGGTCACGGGAGGGGTGGTGTCGGGTGTCGCGTCGTCGGGCACGGGTGACGATGCTATCCGGCGGTGCTTCGCGGCGGCACTCTCCCTCATCGACCGCGGGACGCGGCGTCACCCGTCCGGGTGGCGTTCACTCGAGCAGGTCGGGTACGCCGTCGCGGATCTCCCCGGGTGTCCACAGCCCCCAACGGGTGACCTCCTCGACGTGGACGTCGGCGGGGCCGGCACCCGGATCGATCGGTGCGTACCGTTCCAGCGAACCCCAGTCCCGGTCCCAGTCGTGATCCAGATAGGTGGGCACCGTTTCCGCGGTCAGCAGCAGCGGGATCCATCCGAGCGGACCACCCCCGATGTCGTCCTGCCAGCCGTTGGTGGCGTCGGCACCGACCCGGTCCGGCAGGATCCGGTACTCGGGGACCTCCGCGACACCGTCGCGGTGACCGAACGGACGTTGGCACGGGAACGCGAGGCCCACCGACCAGTCCAGCAGCACCGGGGCATCGGATCCGACCGTGTCCTGCAGCGTCGCGAGCCGCGGGAGCCGGGGCGGGGTCAGCGCCACCCATTGGTCCGGCGCCAGGTCCCCGTCGCGCACGACGAGACGGACCGCGTCGGCGTCCGCCGGAACCGTATCGGTGGGTACCCGTAGATTGCGCCACGACGGGGACGGCCCGATGTCGACGGGCGAGGCATCACCGAGGACACGCACACCGTCGTCGGTGATCTCACCGAACTCGAACAGCACCTCCTGACCCGGTGTGATCACCCCGTCCGGATCGACGTACCGGACACGCCCGGCGACGCTCACCACCAACAGCGGTGTGGCGTCGCTGCGCTCGGGAAGCACGTACCAACCGGACTCGAGTTCGGCGTCCTGCTGCACGCCGCCGCGGTGGCTGCCCAGGACGGGAACGCGCGCCGGATCGAGTCCGAACGGCAGATGCACGGTGCTGCCGTTGATGCCTTCGTCGCCGCGCTGCCCGCCACCGGTGCCTGCGGTCGTCGACGTGCTGGTGCCGCCCTCGTCCGGGTCGACGGTGTTCGCGCCGCCCGCCACGGTGGTCTCGGCGTCCGCGGTCAGGTCGGACGCGACACCGTCGGGGGTGAAGCCGGTGTTGCGTCCGGCGCCGAGCGCGTCGGCGACCGTCGAGTCGAGCGGGGCCAGCAGGCCGGCGTTGGGGTCGGTCTCCACCAGCACGTCCTCGGCGAGCCCGCACGTGTCGCCGCGCAACGCCGCGACGTTCGATTTGGCGATCGAGTACGCCGGGTACTGTGCGACCGCGCCCTTGACCAGCGACAGCACTTCGAACAGGACGACGGCGGCCGCGACGACGGTCAGCGGCGCCGACGTCGCCGCACGGATCCACCCGGTGCGTTCCGGCTCCGGGGACGGTGTCGTGAACGGCTCACGCAGGTGGAACCACGCGGCGACCGCCAGCGCGAGCACCGTCAGCGCCAGCAGCGCCGTGGAGAACGCGAAACCGGAGATCGACGGTGGTTTGTCCCACCACGGCACCCCGTAGCTCGACACGTACCACCAGCCGTTCGGTCCGGTGAACGACATGGTGAGCACGAACAGCACACCGGCGGTGAACAGGGCACGGTTGCGGGCCGACCGGATGCCGGCGGCGCCCACCCCGACCGCGGCGAGGGCCGCCACCGACGCCGCCAGCCCCGCGTACACCCCGAAATGATGTGTCCATTTGGTGGGGGTGAGCATCATCAGCAGCAGCGACGCGAAGACGATCCCGAGGATGCGGCGGGACGGACCGATCGCGCTGCCCGGAACCCTGCCCCGACGCAACACCAGCATCACGCAGACCACCAGGCACAACAGCATCACGAACACGCCGAACCGTCGGGCGAGTGAACCGTCGGGGGCGACCGTCAGCAGCGCGTCCCACCGGAGGCGCTCCTCGAACCACGGCACGTTCGGGCCGACCGCGGAACGCACTCGCGTCGCCTCCATCACGGTCGCGAGGGTCTGGTCGGCGAACACCGCGATCATCACCACGGTTCCCGCGGCGAGGAGCGGCGCGATCTGCGACAACGTTCCCACCGTCGCCCGCCGTGCGGCGAGGACCCGCAACAGCGGACGGGCACCGGCGAGCAGTGCCGCCACGCAGATCAGGCCGGTGGGCCCGGCGGCGAGGGAGAACGCGGCGATCAGAACGGCGACCGCCGCCGGCAGCATCCGACCGGTCGCGATCGCCCGCTCGACGGAGCACCAGGTCAGCAGTGCGCCGACGGCGATGATCGGTTCGGGTCGCAGCCCGTTGTTGTAGGGCAGCCAGAAGGCGAGGAACACCAGCGCGGCCGTCCACAACGCCACCCGGTTGCGGCGCACCGCCACCCCCAGTCGGGGGATGACCTCGCGGCTGACGACCATCCAGCACAGGATCGCCGCTATCAGCGTGGGGATCCGCATCCACAGGCTTGCCGTCGACACCTTCGCGAACAGCACCAGGACGTCGTAGTACCAGCCGAACGGTGCCTCGGGCACCCCGAACCAGCGGTAGTAGTTGGCCATGTATCCGGCGTCGCCGGATACTCGCGCCATGTTGAGGATGTAGCCGTCGTCGGAGGTGTTCGCGCCGATCACATGCCACAGCAGCAGGGTTCCGACGGCCACCGCGTCGACGACGGTGAACCGCCACCACCGCGCGGGAAGGAACCGGCGTGCGCGTCGACCATCGGCTCCGTCGACCCGGTGCAGTGCCACCAGCGACACCAGCGTCGCGAGGGCGCACAGCACCATCACGACGAGTTTCAGGGTCGTGGGTGTCGACGTGAACCGGGAATCCAGTTCGGCACGCACCGACAGTCGTTCGGATTCGCTGTCGTCGACGAGGGTCCCCGTCTCACCGTCGAGGTCGGAGAACACCCCGACCATCTGTGGCCGCACATCCCCGTCGACGGTCGTGGCGACGGGGGAGCGGGCACCGACGATCTCCGCCGCTGTCCGTTCCGAGTTCGAGGCGACCGTCACCGCGGTGCACGGATCACCGATCGGAACCGATACGAGCACGGAATTGCGCAGGATCGCCTCGATCGTCCCCGGCTCACCGTCCTCACCCGGCACCGCACGGATCACCAGGGCGTTCGCGGTTGCGTCCGGTGCACCGGACGGCACCGTCGACATCACCGTGCCGCCGTTCTCGCCGAGGGCGGTGACGGCCGAGCACGGCACGCTGACCCGCAACGTCAACGGTGTGTAGGTGACGAGCGGTGCATCGATGCTGTCGAATCGGCCGTTCTGCGGCCACTGCACCGCCGCGACCTCCTGCCGCACCGGCAGGAACGGAATCGTGAGTGCGAGCACGAACCCGAGCAGCCCCGAGACGACCGTGATCAGTCGTGCGGCGCGGAGGCGATTCGGCGCAGCCGTCGATGCGGACGTAACGGGCGAACGGGAGTCGGCGGGCACAAGCAACGATGCTAGGCGAGCGCGGAGGGTTGACGGGACAGGCGTGCGCGGGGGTGTCGGTGGACCCGCGACCCGGAGGAACCGGTCGGCGGCACCCGAGCGCAATCCGGACGGGTATCCGCGACCCCATCCGGCACATGCGATCACAGCACTAGCATCGACACCCATGGACTCTTCGTCGGCCATCGCGCGTGCGCTGCGGCGTGCCGGGGTCTCCGACGTTCGCGACGACACCACCACCCGCGCCCTCTACTCGACCGACGCCTCGCTGTATCGGGTTCCGCCGTCGGCGGTCGTGTTCCCCCGCAGCGTCGACGAGGTGGCCGCCACGCTCGACGTGTGTCGCCGGGACGGGATACCGCTCACCGCGCGGGGAACCGGGACGTCGCTCGCCGGAAATGCCGTCGGCACCGGTGTGGTTCTCGACTTCTCCCGGTATCTCGGACGGGTCCTCGACGTCGATCCGGAGGCGCGCACCGCGCGGGTGCAGCCCGGTGTGATCCAGGCGGATCTGCAGCGCGCCGCGGCACCCCACGGCCTGCGGTTCGGTCCCGACCCGTCCACCCACAACCGCTGCACGATCGGCGGGATGATCGGCAACAACGCGTGCGGTGCCCGCGCACTCGGCTACGGTCGCACATCCGACAACGTCGTCGGACTCGACGTGCTCACCGGCACCGGCCACGCTCTCGCGCTACCGGGCCACGATGCGCTGCTCGACCCGCTGCGTGAACTCGTCGGTGGTCACCTGGCGACGATCCGCACCGAGTTCGGCCGGTTCGGCAGGCAGGTGTCCGGGTACGCCCTCGAACACCTGCTGCCCGAGAACGGTTTCGCCGTGCACCGCTTCCTCGTCGGCAGCGAGGGCACGCTCGGGGTCGTCACCGGAGCCACCGTGCGGCTCGTCGCCGACGCTCCGCTGCGTTCCCTCGTCGTGCTCGGCTATCCCGACATCGTCGCGGCCGGCTCCGCGGCACGCACGTTGCTGCGGTTCCGTCCGACGGCCTGCGAGGGCATCGACTCGCGCATCGTCGACGTCGTCCGGACCCGCCGTGGCCCGGGCGCGGTGCCGCCGCTGCCGGGCGGGGCCGCCTGGCTGTTCGTCGAACTCGCCGGCGACGATCCCGACGAACTCCGCGCGCGCTCCGACACCCTGGTGGCGTCCGCCGGCGCCGTCGACGGTCTGCGGGTGGACGACCCCTCGCGCGCCGCGGCGCTGTGGCGGATCCGCGAGGACGGCTCCGGGTTGTCCGGGCGCAGCCCGAAAGGACTGCCCGCGCACGCCGGCTGGGAGGACGCCGCCGTCCCACCCGAACGGCTCGGCGACTACCTGCGCGATTTCGACGAACTGCTCGACAGCTACGGCATCACCGGATTCCCGTACGGACACTTCGCCGACGGATGCATTCACATCCGCCTCGACATCCCCCTCGAGATCCCGGGCATGTTTCGTGAATTCCTGTTTTCCGCAGCACAGCTCGTGTCGTCGTACGGTGGGTCGATGTCGGGGGAGCACGGCGACGGCCGTGCCCGCAGCGAACTGCTGCCGCTGATGTACTCGCCGGAGGCCATCCGATTGTTCGGCGCGGTCAAGGCCGTGTTCGATCCCGACGACATCCTCAATCCCGGGGTCCTGGTCGACCCCCGGCCGGTCGACGCCGATCTGCGCGTCCCGGCCGCGCGTGCCCTGCGCACCGACCTCGGGTTCCGGTACCGCGACGACGACGGCGACTTCACCCGGGCCGTGCATCGTTGCACCGGTGTCGGAAAGTGCCGTGCCGACACCACCGCTGTCGGCGGTGTCATGTGTCCGTCGTACCAGGCGACCCGCGAGGAGAAGGACTCCACACGCGGTCGCGCCCGAGCCCTGCAGGAAATGCTCAACGGCGGTCTCGTCACCCATTCGTGGCGGTCACCCGAGGTGCACGACGCGCTCGACCTGTGCCTGTCCTGCAAGGGGTGTGCATCGGACTGTCCCACCGGAGTCGACATGGCCACGTGGAAATCCGAGGTACTCCACCAGACGTACAAGGGGCGGCTCCGTCCCATGAGTCACTACACGCTCGGCCGACTCCCCACGTGGGCGGCGCTCGCCTCCCGAATGCCCGGCGTCGTCAACACGCTGACCCGGTTGCCGGGTGCGCGGTCGGCCGGCCTGACGGTTGCGGGACTCGACCGTCGCCGTCGCATCCCGCAGTTCGCCACCACCACCTTCAGGAAGTGGTTCACCGCCACTGCACGGCAACGGTCGCGCACCGGCGAGCCCGTTCTGCTGTTCGTCGACACCTTCACCGATCATTTCACCCCGCACGTCGGTGTCGCTGCCGTAGAGGTGCTCGAGGCCGCCGGCTATCGCGTACGCATCACCGATCGTCCTCAGTGCTGCGGGCTCACGTGGATCACCACCGGCCAGCTCGACACGGCACGGAAGATGCTGGGGCGCACCGTCACCGAACTCTTCCGTGCCGGAACGCCCATCGTCGGGCTCGAACCGTCGTGCACCGGTGTGCTGCGGTCCGACACCGTGGAACTGCTCGGTTCCGAACCGGCCCGGGTGGTCGCGGACTCCACTCGCACCCTCGCGGAACTGCTCGGCGACTGGCAGCAGCCCTCGCTGGAGGGCGTGACCGTCGTCGCGCAACCCCACTGCCACCACCACGCGGTCATGGGGTGGGACACCGATGCCGCGCTACTCCGCCGTGCCGGTGCCGACGTCACTCGACTCGGTGGGTGTTGCGGCCTGGCAGGCAATTTCGGTGTCGAGCGTGGACACTACGAGGTGTCGGTTGCCGTCGCGAACACGCAACTGGTGCCCGCGGTGGAAGCGGCGTCCCCGGACGCCGTGATCCTCGCCGACGGGTATTCGTGCCGCACCCAACTCGACGACCTCACCGACCGTCGCGGCATCCACCTCGCGCAGCTCCTCGCGTCCGGCCTGCCTCATCCATCGTCGTGATCCACAGTAGTTCGGAGGTGTGGACGAAGTGGATACGAGGTGGTCGGTATCTCACGCGCCGCGGTAGGGACGGTGACGTCCCTTACGCGGCACGTAATTTCTGGGACGACCGGTGGTGCGGGCCAGCGGGTCGGGTGTCGTGCCGTTCTTCTTCGGAGTGAATCGGGTGGCTCGAGGTTCGGTACGGTGGGGAATTTTCAGGACGCGACGGGTCTTGGCGTCGATGTCGCAGTTGCCGGAGGCGACGGAGTGGAGGATGCCGTTGTAGACGAGGTCCCAGAGGTCGGGGTTGGCTTGGAGGTCGTGGATCTTGAATGAGTGGATTGTGTTGCCGTGGACGTCCTTCAGCCGCAGGACGCGGGCGTAGCCGTCGGCGGAGAACTGGATGCGGGTGAGGTGGTAGGTGTCGACCCAGCTACTGCGCCATTGCACCCAGGTGGCGCCGGCCGCTGACCACGAATTCCCACACGCGCGGAATATTATCCAGGAAAATGTCACCACAATCGTCCAGTACCACCACCAGTGAATCCACTCGAATCCAGCTTGCACCGAGATCAGAGCGATGGAAAGGCCTGCCATGACTGCCGCGGCAAAGTACTGGTCGCGCAACGTCGGTTGGTCCCATTCGAGCATCGGTCCGAGGCTGTCCGGTGGTGGTGCGGGCCGTCTCCGAGGTGAGCGGTCCATCGGTGTGGTTGCGGTGCCGTTGTGGATGCGTGGTGCGCGGGGTGGTCGGGGTTCGCCGGTGACCGGGTCGGGGATCGGAGGCAGGTCGGATGTGTGCATCGTGCTCCTCAGAAAAGATTGCCGACCCAGCGCACAGCCGAACCGGCGGCACCGGTGATGTCGTCCCAGTGCTCGATCGCTTCACCGACCCCGAATGCGACGCCGACACCAGCGCCGACGGCGAGCAGAGTGACGGGCCCGCCCGCTGCGCTGGCGAGGATCAATTCGGTCGCAACAGTTCCTGCAACGAACCCGCCGACGTCCTTTGCTACAGCCTTCACTGCGTCGCCTGTGGTCTCGGTGTTGTACACGTCGTAGCCGGTTTGGATGATGGTCAAACCCGCGCCGACAACGGGGATTCTGGATCCGATACTGGTGAAAGTTGATCCGTTCGGGAGAAGTGAGTCGACGTTCCCACCGAAAACTTGGACGACCTTGTTGTCACCGAGTCCGGCGAGCAGCCGGGAGTTCTCCGCCGCGAATCGGGCGGCATCGTCGGCGCCGCCCTGGAAGGCCCGGACCGCTCGGGCTGCCGTGGCTTCCGGATACGGATCGTTCAGCCGTGCTGCTTCTGCGGCGAGCTGGTGTAACCTAGTCAGATTTGCCCCCCGACTCTCCGCAATCGCGTTCCATTTCGTCAACTCGGCGAAGGCGGTCCCGATATATCCGGTGACGGTGAATGCGGCCAGCCAACCCCACTGGGCCTTCGCGTCCTTCAAGATCGTCATCGGTCCGTGCATGGCCTCCGCGAATGTGCCGTGCGCTGCCGCCTCGATCGCGCGGCCTTCCGAGACAAGCCCCGCTGCGGCGTCATAGGCGACGACCTGTCTGGCTCGAAGAACCTGGGGCGCGACGTCATACGAGTTCGGGTCGATCATGACCGGATCCCCGATGGCGGTACCGAACTCGACAGGGATGCCGGCATCCGAGGCCGTCGACTCGGCCTGAGACATCCGCGCCTTGGCGGTGGTGATGTCGGCTGCGAAAGAGCGGAGAGCAGTTCCGATCGCATCGACCTGGTCCGCTGCCTCCGTTGTTCCGGAGATGATGCCATCGAGCGTCACCCGGAACTCATCGCCGGCGGGACTTCGGAACTCGTACTCGGATTCGGTGCGGGCGTCGCGCGCCGACTTCAACTGTTCCCCTACGCCGGTAGCGAGAACGGTGAGCGAATCGGCGCACGAGGAGCACGAGGCGGGATCACCGAAGACTCGTGTGTCGAGGCTCATCGTTCACCGGCCTTCGCGATCTCCACGGCATAGCGTTCGGAGGTCTCCTGGTAGTCGCGCAGACTGTTCTGGGTCAGGTCGGCTGCACCGGCGAGTGACCGGACCGCCACGTCCAACGCTGATGCGATCTCCCCGAGAGCGTCTACGAGCAGCGCGGTCGATGTGCCGGCATCCGGGAAGTCGGTGGTGTCGGATCCGAGGTCATCGATTCCGATCGCGCCGACTGCCAGATGGCGTGCGACGGAGTTCAGGTCTCCGATCTCGATACTCATGACGTCCGCGGCCTCCCCAGCGGATCCTGCAGCCAACTTCGAGGACGGCGATACCCGTCGTCGGTCGATGGAGGCGGTGGGGGCGGTTGCCTCGCATCGAGCAGGACCACGTCGTATCCGGTAGTTCGGTGAATCTGTTCCAGTCCCGCGCTGTCGATACCCATCCACGGCTGCTGCGGTCCGCAACAGCGGACCAGTTCCTGCAGCGATGTGTAGGCGGGCAATGCCAACCGGCCGTCGGCCAGGGTGCGCATCTCCAACCGGACCTGCCCCGATCCGTCACGGCGGCGAGTCGGCACGTACAGAACGTCGTCCATCGAACCCCCATTCGGTCGTAGCCCCCGTACGACCCGGCGCGACTCTACCGCAGCGGTGATGAGTTTCCGGATCCCGCCCGGTCGGTACATGCGACACCATCGCCGCAACCTCGGGAGACCGCCATGACCGCCGGTACCGCATCCACGACCACCGCGACCACCCCGTCGAAGGCTGCCCGCACCGCCGGGTGGATCATCAGTGCACTCGTCGTGTTGTTCCTGCTGTTCGACTCGATCATCCACATGCTGAACACTTCACAGGTCCAGGACGCGATGGCGGACCTCGGATTCGATCCGAGCCTGAACCGCGTGTTCGGGGTGGTGTTGCTGATCTGCCTCGGTCTGTACGTCCTGTCCGTCACGTCGATCCTCGGGGCGGTGCTGCTCACCGGTTACCTGGGGGGTGCCGTCGCGACGAATCTGCTCACCGAGCAACCCATCGTCAGCACCACACTGTTCCCGATCTACACCGGCATCCTCGTATGGGCGGGATTGTGGCTGCGCGACAACGAAGTCCGTTCGATCATGCCGATTCGTCGCGGGTGACCACGACGAACGGCCCCACCTCCGTCACGGTGAAACGCGGATCGTCGAACAGTTCTTTGGGGAAGGTCACCGTGTACCGACGCACATTCGGGTCGTTCGGGTAGACATCCTCGGCCAACCGCAACGTGTAGCCCTCGGCGCCCTGCCGGAAGACGACGGCGTCGGGCGCACGCCACGGCAGGTCGTCCCATGCCGCGAGCAGTTCGTCGGTGGACCCGAGTTCGCTCCATCTCTCGATCTCCGCAGCACGACCTTCGAAGTCCGCGAGCGGATTCGCGTAGTGCGACGTGAGCGCCTGGAACCCGTAGTACGGGTGGAAGGCGAGGAACGTGGTGTCGGCGGTGAGTACGACGTGGTCGTGGCGGTCGCCGCCGAGCTGCGCGAGCAACGTCTCGTCGATCTCCGCGTAGTACGACGCGGCGCCGGGTGGTCGCTGGTCGGCCCGCTCACCGTCGCCGTCGGTGTCGGTGTACGCGACGGTGATCTCCCCGGCCAGCACCTGCGGAATGTTCTGGGTGAACGCGAGCGCCCCGAGTGCACCGACCGCAACCAGCACCCGGCGCACATTCGGATTGTCGCTCGTCGCGCGGCTGATCCAGCGGGAGAAGTCGACGAACGCGAACGTCCCGGCAACACCGAGGAGTACCAGCAGGATCACCTCGAGCCGGAAGGCGAGGAGAGTGTTGCCGAGCGCGGTGAACGCCATCGACGCGAGGAACCACAGGTAGACCGCGATCACACCGAGGCCGAGAGCCTGAGCTCTCCGCGACGACGGCGCCCGCCCCACGAGCCACACCGTCCCGAGCAGACACAGCAGACCGACGAGGGAGAAGTGGAACATCGGAAGTGGCAGTCGCGCGCCGGTGTCGGGCAGGTAGTGGGTGGCGGTGCCGGACCCTGCGGTGGTACCTCCGGTGAGCACCTCGATCATGAACGGCGCCCACACCGTCAGTGCGACTAGCGCGGCGATCGCGGCGATCGTGACGAACCGGCCGAGCACCGGCAAGGCGGCTCGCCACGAACCGTCGGCGCGCCGGGCGAGTACCGCCGCGGTCACCGCCATCACGGTCACCGTGAACGCGGCGGATCCCAGGTACAGGGTGTAGAACGTGGCGGCCAATCCGAGGAACAGTCCCGTCCCCACCACCGCACCCCACCCCTGCCGTGCGCGTTTCTGGTAGCTGGGGCTACCAGAAACGCGCACGGGTGCGAGCGCACCCCAGGCGAGGACGAGAGCGGGTGCGATGAGCAGCGCGATCACCGCGCCATACGGTTCCGGCGACCCGTAGGCCAGCACGATCACCGTCGACGCGGTCGCCGCGAGCACCGCAAGATCCGACCGGACGAGTTCCGACCACAGCACCAGCGCCACCACCGCCGCGACCGCCAGCGACGCGATGGAATACGGCTTGAACGCCTCCCACCCGTCCATGCCCAGCATGTTCGCGACACGACCGCCGACCCAGAACCAACCGGCCGGATAGAACGACGGGACGTCCGCGTAGTTCATGTCGTGCAGCGCGACACTGTCGGTGAGGCGGGTGAGGAACTGGGTGCGGAACTCCTGATCGACGGATACACCGTGCAGATACAGTTTCGTCGCCGCCAGCGGCATCCCGAGCGTCGCCGTGACCAACCCGGACAGCGCCGCCCACGACAAGACCCTCGCACCGGTCACCCAGCGACGGCGACGCAACAGGAGGATCGACAGTCCCAGCGCGGCGAGAGCGACGAACTGCATCACCGTCGTCACGGCCTGCGTCACGTTGGACGAGTTGAACGCCGGCCACTGCACTCGTGCGAACACGAACAGGCCGACCCCCGAAACGACGACCGCGACGACCACCGCCGCGATCATGCGGCCGGCGGTCGTCGCGGCCTTACGCCAGGGGGCGACGGGGATGACGGTGGTGCTCGTGTCGGTCACGGCCACCGAGCCTAGTCAGATGGGAAGTTTGCGGAACACCGCCCGCGGCAGGTGCCGCAGCACGATCATCACGAACCGGAACGGTCCGGGTGCCCACACGATCTCCTTGCCCCTGTCGGAGGCGGCGACCGCGAGTCCGGCGACGTCCTCCTTGTTCACCGTCAACGGAGCCTCGGCGACGTGCGCGCTGAACTTGGTGCGCACCTGCCCCGGGCGCACGACGGTGACGCGGGGGCCGAACGGGCGGAGGGCCTCGCCGAGACCCAGGTAGAAACCGTCGAGGCCGGCCTTCGACGACCCGTACATGAAGTTCGCGCGCTTGACGCGTTCACCGGCGACCGACGACATCGCGATGATCCGCCCGAAACCCTGGGCCTTCATCTTCTCGCCGAGCAACACACCGACCGACACCGCGGCCGTGTAGTTGACATTCGCGACGAGGACGGCCTTGCGCTGGTTCTGCCACAGTTCCTCGGAGTCGCCGTCGAGCCCGAACGCGACGACGGCGACGTCGACGTCGCCACCCTGCCAGGCCTCGTCGATGACCTTGGGGTGGGACTCGGTGTCGAGCGCGTCGAAGTCGATCAGGTCGACCTTCGTCGCACCCGCGGCCTTCATCTGGTCGGTGGCCTTCTCCCGCAGCGGATCGTTGGGGAGGGTCGCGAGGACGACGCGGGCCGGTGCCTTGCGCAGGTACTCCTCGACGATCGCCAAGCCGATCTCCGAGGTGCCACCGAGCAGCAGCACGGTCTGGGGGTTGCCGACGGCGTTGATCATCAGTTCAGTTCCAACCTTCTGGACATATCGGAGGCGAACACGTTGGTGGGGTCGACGTTGCGGCGCACCTTCAGCCACTCGTCGATCCGCGGGTACATCGAATGGAAGGTCTCGGCGTCGGTCCGCGAATCCTTCGCGGTGTAGAGGCGACCCCCGAACTCGAGGACACGCTTGTCGAGTTCGCGGACGAACTCGTTCAGGCCGGCCTTGATGGGGAAGTCGACGCAGATGTTCCAGCCCTTCATCGGGAAGCTCAGCGGCGCCTTGTTTCCCTCACCGAACAGCTTGAACACGTTGAGGAACGAGTAGTGGCCCGATGACTGGATGTCGACGATGATCTTCTTGAACTCGTCGACGGCCTCGGTGGGCACCACGAACTGGTACTGCAGGAAACCCTTCGATCCGTACGCGCGGTTCCATTCGCCGAACAGGTCGAGGGGGTGATAGAACGCCGTCAGATTCTGGATCTGCCCGGTCGCGTTCTTCGTCTTCCGGTAGTACAACTCGCCGACGATCGAGAAGTCGAACTTGTTCGCCAGTCCGTTCGGGAACACGTCCGGGAGCGTGAGAAGTGTCGGCGCGTCGAAGGCGAGGGGGTTCTTCTGCAGCTTCTTCGGCAACTGGTCGAGAGTTGCCAGCGACCCGCGGGAGACCGCCCCGCGCCCGAGCTTCGGCGGTGCCGAGATCGCATCGAACCAGGTACTCGAGTAGTCGTACCTGTCCTCGGAGCCGTCGCTGTGCACGGCGACGGTCTCGTCGAGCGACTCGGTGCGCATGCTGTCGGCGATGAAGTACGCCGTTTCGGTGGGCGTCATCTCGATGGTCGCGCGGAGGATGATGCCGGTCAGGCCCATGCCGCCGACGGTCGCCCAGAACAGCTTCGAGTTGCGCCCGCTGGGTGTGCACGTGCGGATCTGCCCGTCGGCGGTGAGCAGGTCGATCGAGCGCACATGGTTGCCGAAGCTGCCGGCGCTGTGATGGTTCTTACCGTGGATGTCGGCCCCGATCGCACCACCGATGGTGACCTGCCGGGTACCGGGAAGGACGGGAACCCACAGCCCGAACGGCAGGGCCGCCCGCATCAGCTGGTCGAGGTTCACGCCGCCGTCCACGACGACCTTGCGGGAGTCACGGTCGATGCTGTGGATCTTGTTCAGAGCGGCCATGTCGACGACGAGGCCACCGGCGTTCTGCGCGGGATCGCCGTACGAGCGGCCGAGTCCTCGGGCGATGACACCGCGACGCAGGTGCGATGGCTTCGACTCGTTCTGCTCCGCAACCTGGGCGACTGCCTTCGCGATCAGTTCGACATCAGGCGTGGAGAGCACCTCCGCGGTGGTCGGCGCGGTGCGCCCCCAACCGGTCAGGGTGCGTGTCTTGGTGGGGAGAGGCTCGACGGCCTGCTCGTTCGCTGTCGTGGACATCGGCATAGAGGCTACCCGCGACCCGGTGCGGGGCGGCAGATGCCGTAGGTCACCGACGTGATACGGGCAGTACCCTCGACTGCGTGCCCGAGCCCCACGACCACGTCCAGCCGCTCCCGGAACACCACGTTCCGCTGGCCCCGGAGCTTCCGCTGACCGATTCCACGGCCGACGAAGCGCTCGACCTGAAGACGCAGCTGGTGCGGTTCGTGCTGACCGGGGGGCTGTCGGCGATCGTCGACTACGGCCTGTACGTGCTGCTCATGGCGCTGGGTGTGGGCCGCGACGTCGCGAAGGCCATCTCGTTCGTGGCCGGCACCACCACCGCCTACCTCATCAACCGGCGCTGGACGTTCCAGGCGCCGCCCAGCAAGGCGCGGTTCGTCGCCGTCGTGATTCTGTACGCGGTGACGTTCACCGCGCAGGTGGGTATCAACGGCCTGCTCAACGACGCCATGTCGGATGCGTGGTGGGTCACGCCGTTCGCGTTCGTCGTGGCGCAGGGCACCGCGACCGTGATCAATTTCGTGGTGCAGCGGCTGGTCATCTTCCGGATCCGCTGATTTGTGCAGGTTTCTGCCCGCTCAGCGGTCAAAAACCTGCACAAAACCGAAAAACGGAACCGTTCGACGAGCGGCTGCGTCTGAAGGGCATGGACCGGCACGAGATCCTCGCGATACTGGCGCGGCAGGACGGCGTCATCACGCGTGCACAAGCACTGGCATGTCAGATGAGTCCGTCCGCCGTCGGCCGTCTCCTCCGGTCCGGCGAGTGGATCCCCGTGGAAACGGGTGTCTACCAGCGCGCAGACCGCGAACGCACCCCGGCCGTCGAACTACGCGCGGCGGTCTACGGGGCAGGATTCGACGCGGTGGCGTCCGGTCCCAGCGCCTGCTGGTGGCACGGTCTGCTCGACTCGGTTCCTGATCGGATTCACGTGACCGTGCCCCGGAACCGGTACCGACCCCGGTCCCACGCCGTGTCCGTGCGCCGCCGTGATCTGCCGTGGAAGGACACCCTCGTGGTGCGGCACCTTCCGGTCACCGCACTTCCGTTGACCGTGCTCGAGACCGCGGTGGTGATTCCGGGTGGCACGGCCCTCATGGACCGCGCCTTGCAGCGGCACACGACATTGGCCGAACTCCGCCGGGCACACGAACGCAATGCCGGTCGCCACGGCACAGTTGCCGCGGCGAGACTTCTGGACGTCGCGGAGTCCGGTGGGCACTCGGAAGCCGAGCGACTGCTGCTCCACCTGTTGCGCAAGGCCGGGCTGGACGGCTGGCGGATACACGTCCGGAGCTGTGGGTTCGAGATCGATGTGGCATTCGAGAAGGAACGCGTCGCGATCGAAGTCGACGGGTGGAGGTGGCACCGCGACCCGGAGCGGTTCCGCCGGGACACGGAGCGTCAGAACATCCTCGTGAACGCCGGGTGGCATGTCCTTCGGTTCACCTGGCACACCTTGAACGACGATCCCGAAGGTGTCATCCGCCGGATATGTGAAGCCCTTGCCCGCCGCCGCTGACTTGTGCAGGTTCTCGCCCGCTCAGCGAGCAAGAACCTGCACAAGTCGCATCAGAATCGGGGGAGTCGGCCTGCGTCGTGGGCTTCGGCGAGGGTCGGCGCGGCCTGATCCTTCGCGGACAGCTCGAACGTGAGGGGCCCGCCCGGTCCGGACGTCGGCCAGTCGATGCCGAGCGCGGGGTCGAGGGGGTGGACCTCGTGCTCGCGTTCCGGGGCGTATCCCGTCGAGCACAGGTAGACGACGGTCGAGTGATCCTCCAATGCCAGGAATCCGTGCCCCAGCCCTTCCGACAGGAAGATCGCCCGACGGTCGACGGTGTCGAGCAGCACCGAATCCCACTGTCCGAAGGTGGGCGACCCGACCCGCAGGTCGACGACGACATCGAGCACCGAACCGGACACACACGTCACGTACTTGGCCTGGCCGGGCGGAACGTCGGCGTAGTGGATTCCGCGCAGCACGCCGGCTGCGGACACCGAGCAGTTGGCCTGCGCGAGGTCGAGGGTCCGGCCGACGACGTCGGCGAACGTGGACTGCCGGAACCATTCGAGGAAGACCCCTCGGTGGTCCCCGAACTGCCTCGGAGTGAGCTCCCACGCCCCGGTGATCGTCAGTTCGCGGTGATCCATGACCTCAGTGGTCCCTTCCCAGTTCGAGCAGTCGGAGCAGATAGGTGCCGTAACCGGATTTCACCAGCGGCCGTGCCAACTCCTGCAGTTCGTCGTCCGTGATGAATCCGCGTCGCCACGCCACCTCCTCGGGCACACCGATCTTCAGCCCCTGGCGCTGTTCGAGGGTGCGGACGAAGTTCGAGGCGTCGAGCAGCGAGTCGAAGGTTCCGGTGTCGAGCCACGCGGTGCCCCGCGGAAGCACCTCGACCTGAAGTTTCCCGCAGGCCAGGTACGTGCGGTTGATGTCGGTGATCTCCAGTTCGCCGCGCGCGGACGGGCGCAGTCCGCGTGCGATCTCGACCACGTCGTTGTCGTAGAAGTACAGCCCGGGCACCGCATAGTGCGACTTCGGGTCGGCGGGTTTCTCCTCCAACGACAGGGCCCGGCCGTCACCGTCGAACTCGATCACCCCGTACGCGCTCGGATCCGACACCCGGTAGGCGAACACCGCGCCCCCGTCGACGTCCGCGAACCGGGTGAGTTGGCTGCCCAGTCGGGGGCCGTAGAAGATGTTGTCGCCGAGCACGAGCGCGACCGCGTCGGTGCCGATGTGCTCGGCGCCGAGGACGAAGGCCTGCGCGATCCCGTCGGGTTGTTCCTGCACGGTATAGGTGATGTGGATCCCGAACCGTGATCCGTCACCGAGGAGATGCCGGAACTGTGCGGCGTCGTGCGGGGTGGTGATGACCAGGACGTCGCGGATCCCGGCGAGCATGAGGGTCGTCAGCGGGTAGTAGATCATCGGCTTGTCGTAGACCGGGACGAGTTGTTTGCTGATCCCCTGGGTGATGGGGTGCAACCGCGATCCGGTCCCGCCGGCCAGGATGATTCCGCGCATGGGCGCCAGTCTCGCATGGGTAGGGTGGTCGCAATGAAACTGCTCGTCACCGGCGGTGCCGGGTTCATCGGCGCGAACTTCGTCCATCAGACGGTGGCGGAACGCCCCGATGTGCGCGTGACGGTGCTCGACAAGCTCACTTATGCGGGTAACCGGGCGTCGTTGGATTCGGTCGCCGACCGCATCGAGTTCGTTCACGGAGACGTCGCCGACTCGGCGCTGGTCGACGGGCTCGTCGCCGACACCGACCTGGTCGTGCACTTCGCGGCGGAATCCCACAACGACAAGTCGCTCGCCGACCCGTCGCCGTTCGTACGGACCAATCTGGTGGGCACGTTCGCACTGTTGGAGGCGGTGCGCAAGCACGACGTGCGCTACCACCACATCTCCACCGACGAGGTGTACGGCGATCTCGCCGTCGACGATCCGGCCCGATTCACCGAGTCCACCCCGTACAACCCGTCGAGCCCGTATTCGTCGACGAAGGCGGGTTCGGACATGTTGGTGCGGGCGTGGGTGCGTTCCTTCGGGGTGCGCGCGACGATCTCGAACTGCTCGAACAACTACGGTCCCTACCAGCACGTGGAGAAGTTCATTCCGCGGCAGATCACCAACGTGCTCACCGGGGTGCGGCCGAAGCTGTACGGCTCGGGCGAGAACGTGCGTGACTGGATCCACGTCGACGACCACAACCGGGCGGTGTGGACGATCGTCGAGCGAGGCCGGATCGGCGAGACCTACCTGATCGGTGCGGACGGTGAACTCGACAACCGCACCGTCGTGGAGACCATCCTCGAGGCGTGTGGGAAGGACCGCGCGGACTTCGACTTCGTCACCGACCGGCCCGGTCACGACCTGCGGTACGCGATCGACGCGACCCGGCTGCGCACCGAACTGGGGTGGGAACCCCGGTACCGCGATTTCCGGTCCGGTCTGGACGCGACGGTCGCCTGGTACCGCGACCACGAGTGGTGGTGGCGGCCCGCCAAGGATGCGACGGAATCGGCCTATGCCCGGACCGAGCGGATAGTGGGATCCTGACCGCCGTCGGGCGGTTGTTCCGGATACAGCGGTTGTTCCGGATATAGAGGACATTCCGGTTGTTCCGACCGAACCGGTCGTCGACTTGCGTGAGCAGGGAAGCGGGTCGTGGCCGCTGCTACTGTCGCATCCGGACCAACAAGGATCGACCACAACGGGGAGTAGCTCGATGGAGCAGGCATCTGCCGGCGACGTGACGAACGAGAAGACTGTCGACGCGCTGGGGGACGCCCTCGTCGAGCCCGTCCGCCGTGACCGGCTGATCGTCCAACGAGGGTTGTTCGGATCGCTGTCGGAGCGGGTCCCCGAGAAGATGTACGTCGTCACGAAGGGCGATGCCGCCGCCGATCGTCACGGACTGCAACTCGCCGCGGGCGCGAAGGCGGGCACCAACACGTACTTCGGCCGGTTTCCGGCGAGCTTCTGGCAGCGCTGGACCGACGTGAAGACGGTGAGCCTGCAGCTCACCTACGCGTCCTCGGGGAGCGCTTCGTTCGCGGTGTGGGCGTCCGACGCCCGGGGCCGCGAGCGCATCGTCACCGTCGAGAAGGTGTCGGGTTCCGGCGATCTCGACCTCGAGCTTCCCATCGAACGATTCGTCGACGGAGGTGCGATGTGGTTCGTGGCCGAGGCCACGAACGGTTCGCTGCTGGTGTCCGATGTGCGGTGGACGGTCGCGGCGCCCGAGCATCTGCGCCCGGCCGCGGTGGTGATCTGCACGTTCAACCGCGCCGACGACTGCACCGTCACCGTCGGCACCCTCGCATCCGACGACGATGCGATGGCCGACATCGACGCGGTGTGCATCGTCGACCAGGGCACCGACCAGGTGCGGTCGCGCGCGGCGTTCGCGGAGGTCGAGGAGAAGCTCGGCGGCAAACTGAAGTACCTCACCCAACCCAACCTCGGTGGTGCCGGCGGGTTCTCGCGCGGCATGTACGAGATCACGGGCTCGCCGAACTCGGCGCACGCGAACGTCATCGTGATGGACGACGACATCCTGTGCGAACCCGAGTCGGTGCTGCGGATGAACGCGTTCGCGAACATGACGGTGCAGCCCACGATCGTCGGCGCGCAGATGCTGTCGCTGAGCAACCCGCAGATCCTGCACGTGAGTGCCGAACGCGAAGTGCTCGACGAGATCACCGCCGGTGCGCTCACCCCGGGCGCGCGGATGGGCATCGACCTGGTCAAGAAGAAGCAGGACGCGCGTTTCGACGCGGGCTGGAACGGCTGGTGGACGTGCCTGCTGCCCGCCGAGATCATCGCCGACTGCGGGCTTCCGATCCCGTTGTTCTTCCAGTGGGACGACATCGAGTACGGCATCCGCGCCCGGTTCGCGGGTCACCCGACGGTCACGCTGCCGAACGCCGGTGTGTGGCATGCCGATTTCCATCTGAAGGACTACGACGACTGGTCGCGTTACTTCAGTATCCGAAACGGTCTGATCGTTTCGTCGATCTACGGTCGGTTCGACGGCACGGACATGGCGAAGTATCTGTTCCGCAAGATCGGCGAGCTGATCGTGTCGATGCAGTACGGGCTGGCGGCGACGTTCATCAAGGCTGCGGAGGACTTCCTGGCCGGGCCCGACGTCCTGTACGACGGCGGGCAGGCGGTGCTGAGGGAACTGCGGGAGTTGCGTGACCGCTACCCGGAGACGAAGCCGAAGCCGGCCGTGGACGTGGGCAACGAGTCCGACCCGCACACCCAGATGTCGGTGTGGCAGTTCGAGCCGGACGAGTCGCGCGAGGGGTTGGTGTTGCTCAAGCGCGCGGTGCAGCAGTTCACCGGTCGGGTCCAGGGGCGCCCGGTGACGGTGCCGGCGCATTTCGCGAGCTGGTGGCACGTGTCGCTGTTCGACAACGCGGTCGTCACCGATGCCTCCCAGAACGCGGTGCGGGTGCGTCGTCGCGACAAGGACACCGCCGTCGACCTCGCGAAGCATGCGGCACGAGTGTGCTGGCAGCTGCGCAAGGAGGCTCCCCACATGAAGCGGGTGTGGCAGGACGCGATGCCGAAACTCACGAGCCGTGAGAACTGGGCGCGTCTGTACGGAATCGACGGGTAACCGGTGCTCGGCCGGTCGTTGCCTCTGCTGGTCGGGGTGGCGACCGTGCTGGTGGGGGCAGCCTTCTCGTGGGTTCCGTCGCTGTGGTGGGACGAGGCCGCGACGATCTCGGCGGCGAACCGTCCGCTGGACGGATTCGTGGCGTTGCATGCGCAGCGCGACGCGGTGCACGCCCTGCACAATCTGCTGTTGCACGGGTGGTTCTCACTGGTCGGGATCGACGAGTTCACGGCCCGTATCCCGGGTGCCGTCGCGCTGGGGGTCGGTGCCGCTGCCGTCACCGCCACCGGCAGGATCCTGGCGGGTCCGCGCGTCGCGGTCGCGGCGGGTGTGCTGTTCGCATTGACGCCGAGGGTGACGTGGGCGGCGACCGAGGCGCGTTCGTATGCGTTCGCGATCGCCGGGGCCGCGGTGTTGTCGTGGCTGGTGGCCGCGGCGATCACTTCCGGTCACGCGCGCTGGTGGGTGTTGTACGCACCGATGGTGACGCTCGCGACCGTCACCTTCGTGTACACGGCGACGTTGGTGGTGGCACACGCGGTGACGGTGCTGGCGGCGCGTCGCGACCGACTGCGGTTCCTCGTGTCGGCTGCGGTCGGATCGGTGGCGGCGGCACCGTTCGTGTTTCTCGTGTGGTCGCAGAAGAAACAGGTGTCGTGGATTCCGCCGTTGGACGGCACGGTGGTGCGCACGGTCCTGTTGGACCAGTGGTTCCCGCAGGCGCCGTGGGCGGCGGCGATGTGCGCGGTGATCGTCGTGGTCGGGTCCGTGTGCGTCGTCGCGTCGGGGGTGGGCGCGCGGGAGCGGATCCTGCCGTGGCTGGCCGTGCCCGGTGTCGTGGTGCCGATGGCGTTGCTGCTCGCGGTGTCGGTCGTGTCGGAGAACATCTATCTGGACCGCTACGTGGCGTTCACGGTGCCGTCGATGGCATTGTCGGCGGGGTGGATGCTCGCGCGGATCACGGCGCGGGGGTGGGTGGTCGCGGCGGGTCTGGCGGCGGTCGCGGTGGCGGTGGCGCCCGCTTACGTGGCGCAACGTCAACCGTTCGGGAAGCCCGGGGGATCCGACTACACGGCGGTCGCGGACCGTCTGCTCGAGGTGTCGCGACCGGGGGACTGCCTGGCGTTCGAACCGACCGTGTCGTGGCAGCCGACGTCCCCCCGTTCGGTCGCGGATGCCCGCCCCGACCTCGCCGAGCGGCTCGACGACGTCGGGCTCGGGCACAGTGCCGCGGAGCGCGACAACCTGTGGTCGAGCGACGCCCCGCCCGATGTCCTCGCGGAACGCGCCGCGGACCGGTGCGACGTGGTGTGGGTGGTCGCGGACCGTGACCGCGACACGGCGTGGCGATTGTGGCATCCGAACAACGTGTGGTGGCGGTTCGAGCCGTACCGGTTCGCCGGTACCGACACGTATCGGGCGCTCACCGGCGTGGGGTTCGTCGTCGTCGACGCGGAGCCGGTGCACCACCTGCAGATCGTGCGTCTCGAGCGGGCGGGGCCGGGGGAGGACGCCGTCGAACGGACGGGTGTGCCGACGGGCTGACCGGCAGGTGGGGTCGGTGGTGTCCGGTGGGCGGTCACTGTTCGGTGAGGAGATCGGCGAGCGTGCGCAGGCCACGTTCGGTGGCGTCGGCGTCGGCGTGGCTGAAGTTGAGGCGGAGGGTGCCGAGGCGGGGCTCGCCCGCGTAGAACTCCTCGCCGGGCATGAACGCGACGTTCCGGGTGATCGCCTCGGGGAGCAGCGTGCGGGTGTCGACGGGCCGGTCGAGTCGCAGCCAGAAGAAGAGTCCGCCGTCGGGGGTACTCCAGGTGGCGTGGCCGTCGAAGTGGCGGTGGAGGGCGGCGTCGAAGGTGTCGCGGCGTCGCCGGTAGAACGCGGCGAGGTCGGTGAGGCGGCCCGGCCACGTGCCGGCGGTGATCGCGTCGAGCACGATCTTCTGTGACAGCGACGAACTGTGCAGGTCGACGGCCTGCTTGAGCATCACCAGTCGGGGGAACAGGTCGTCGGAGGCGGCGAGGAAGCCGAGTCGCAGCCCGGGTGCGAACGTCTTGGAGAACGAGCCCTGGTAGATCCAGGAGCCGCCCCGCATCCGCGCGGCGATCGGGGTGCGGTCGCACGGACCGTAGGCCAGTTCCCGGTAGGGGTCGTCCTCGAACAGGGTGACGCCGCCGTCGGTGCAGGCGCGGGCCAGGGCGTCGCGTTCGGCGGTGGTCGCGCAGCGGCCGGTGGGGTTCGCGAAGGTGGGGACGACGTAGGTCAGGGGCGCGGCGGGTGTGTCGGTCCAATCGAGGTCGGTGAATGCGGCCCCGTGGAAGCGGAAGGTCTGGAGGGCGGCGAGGTAGGTGGGGTTCTCGACGGCGACGGGGGTGCCCGGGTCGACGAACAGTTTCGCGACGAGGTCGATCCCCTGCTGGCTGCCGGAGAGGATCAGCACCCGTTCCGGGGGCGCGTCGATGCCGAGTCCGCGGAGGTTCTCGGACACGACGGCCCGCAGCGCCGGGTCGCCTTCGCTGGGTCCGTACTGCAGGGTGGTGGGGTCGAGGTCGACTCTCGGGTGCGGGAGGGTGTCGGTGGCGGGGAGACCTCCGGCGAACGAGACCATGCCGGGCCGGTCGACGAGACCGAGGATCTCGCGGATCGGTGACGGTCGTAGCGCTGCGACGCGGTGGGAGAACATGATGCCGTCCTTCGGTAGGTCAATGAAGTTGACATACCCTAGGGCGTGAACGAACAGAAGGTCAATGTGTTTGACCCAAATCGTGAGACGGAGCTGCGGCGCGCGATCGAGGACTTCTACTTCGGCTACCGCACCTTCACGGCGCTACCCGACCGGCTGCTCGCCGAACGCGGACTCGGTCGCACCCACCACCGCGTCCTCCACTTCGTCCGCCGCGACGACGGGATCTCCGTCGGCGCGCTGCTCGACGTCCTCGGCGTGACCAAGCAGGCCCTGCACCGGCCCGTCCGCGACCTGGTGGACCAGGGTCTGCTCACGGTCACGACCGACCCGGACGACCGTAGGGTCCGACGACTGGCCGTCACCGACGCGGGCCGCGAACTCGAGTCCGAACTCGTCGACACCCAGATGAACCTGCTCGACGACGTGTTCCGCCGGGCCGGTAACGGAGCGGAACGGTCCTGGCGGACGATCATGGAGTTGTTACGCGACACCCCGCCCGTGTCGGGTGGGGCCGACACTCACACCCAGTAGGCGACCCGGGAGCGGTAGTTGCGCATCACGCACAGCGCGAGGATCCAGCCGAGCACCGTGATCGCCAGCACGATCACCCAGTGGTACAGCTGCTGGTCGCCGCCGAGCAGCGGAGTGCGCACGATATCGAGGAAGTGGTACAGCGGATTGATCTCCGCGATCCGGGCACGACCCTCGTTGCCGGTGCCCTCGAGGGTCTTCTCCGTCCAGATGATCGGCGTCATGAAGAACAGGAGCTGGACGATGCTGCCGAGCAGCGGCGCGATGTCGCGGTAGCGGGTCGAGAGGATGCCGAACACGAGGGCCACCCACACGGCGTTGATCGCGATCAGAGCGAGCGCCGGGATCGCGGCGAGCGCCGTCCAGTGCAGCGGCTGGGGGAAGACGATGAGGATGCCGATGTAGATGACGATGTTGTGGGCGAACAGGATCATCTGCCGCCACACGAGTCGGTACACGTGCACACTCAGCGGCGTGGGCAACTGTTTGATCAGGCCCTCGTTCGACATGAACACGTCGGCGCCCTCGAGGATCGCGCCGCTGATCAGGTTCCAGATGATGAAGCCGAGCGCCACGTACGGAAGGAACTCGGGCACGTCGAGGTTGAACAACGTGCCGTAGAGCACGCCCATCGCGATCGCCGACACACCCGTCGCGATCGTGATCCAGAACGGGCCGAGCACCGACCGGCGGTACCGCTGCTTGATGTCCTGCCACCCGAGGTGCAGCCAGAGTTCGCGGTGGGAGAAACCGTCGCGGAGATCCTCGAACGCGCGACGGAAACTGCGCGACGACGATTCGATCGGTGCATTCTCGACGGTGAGGGCATCAGACACGAGTCCCGAGCCTACCCGCGCGTGTTTCTCCGTCCGTGCGGTGGCGACCCGGACGGCGTGTGAGCTCAGGAGCGGTGCACGGCGGCGGCGGCGATGTTGGACGCGAGCACGCCGAGACTGATTCCGGCTCCCTCCCACCGTTCACGATGCCGCGTCGGCAGCAGCTTCGTCGCGGCGAGGGTGACGGCGACCGGCAGCAGCGGCATGACCAGCGGTGCCGACCATCGCGGATATCGGGTGCGCCCCAGCGCAGCCAGCATCGAGACCTCCACCGACACGCCGGCCAGGGCGGCGCCGAACACGGCGTAGGGGATCTCGACGGACCGTTCGATCTCTGCGGCCTGCCCGAGTGCCGCTGCCCGCTGGGGAGTACCGGGGTCGGCGGCTTCGGCGGTGTGGAAGGCGGCACCCCACGGGTAGAAGGCGCCGTGGATGTACGACGCCATCGCCCACGCGCCCGCGTAGGTGCCCGCGATGCGCGCGGCCCGGGCGGTGCCGGTCGGTCGGAGCGCGTCGTAGAGCTGCCATGCCGACGCGATGTGCAGCGGTGACGACAGCACGCCCCACAGCCCGCCGGCGCGCATCCGCGTCGTGGGTGATCCGAGGAAGGTTTCCGCGGCGTCGTGCAGATCGGTCTCCTCGCGGAGCAGCCGATGCTCCGCGGGGCGACCCCGTCGGCCCAGCAGGAGAAGGTCACCGACGGTGAAGCACGCCGATGCCACTGCACCGGCCGCTGCGCTCCGTCGTGCCCATGTCGTCGTCGATCGTCGCACACCCATGGCCGACAGCTTAGGTTTGCCTTCCCTTTCTGTGGGGAGGTGAGGGTGCGTGTCGGTGGCAGGGATCAGTCCACGGGGTCGCGCGAGATCGGGCACGTCATGCAGTGCCCGCCTCCCCGACCGCGACCCAGCTCGGCACCGCTGATCGTGATCACCTCCACCCCCGCCTTGCGCAGCGCGGCGTTGGTCTGGGTGTTGCGGTCGTACGTGAACACCACACCCGGTTCCAGGGCGACGGCATTGTTACCCGAATCCCACTGCTGGCGCTCCGACGCATACGCGTCCCCGGCCGTCTCGACGACCCGCAGCCGCGGCAGATCCAGGGCGGCGGCGACCACATCGACGAACGCGGTGCCCGCCTCGTCGGTGATCTCGACACCCGGAGCCGCGTCGGACGGACGCAACGTGAACGGGTGGATACCGTCGACGATGTTCGGGTGCACGGTGACCAGATCACGGTCCGCGAATGTGAACACCGTGTCGAGGTGCATCGCCGCGCGGAGCTTCGGCATGCCCGCGACCACGACGCGGTCGGCGGCGCCCTGGTCGAACAGCGCCTTCGCGAACTGGGTGATCGCCTGCCTCGACGTGCGTTCGCTCATTCCGACCAGCACCGACCGGTTACCGATCGGCATCACGTCGCCGCCCTCGAGGAAGGCCTGACCCCAATCCTGCTCCGGGTCGCCCCACCACACGGTGGAGCTGGCGAAATCGGGGTGGAAGGTGTACACGGCCTTCATGAGCAGCGTCTCGTCGTGACGGGCCGGCCAGTACAGCGGGTTGAGCGTCAGACCGCCGTAGATCCAGCACGTCGTGTCGCGGGTGTAGAGGGTGTTGGGGAGCGGCGGTAGGAGATACTCGGGTAGCCCCACCGACTCGCGTGCGAGGGACACGTAGCCGGTGCGGAAGTCGTCGGGCAGGTCGGCGGTGGACAGACCACCGATGAGGAACCGCGACAGCTCGCGGGGCGTGAGGGTGTCGAGGTAGTTGCGGGTGGGCTCGACCATCCCGAGACCCACCCGATTCGGGACCACCTTGCGATCGAGCAGCCAGGTGCGGGCCTCGCCGATCGCCATCGTCTCGGCGAGCAGTGCATGCAGTTCGACGACCTCCACACCGCGGTTGGTGAGCTTGTTGACGAAATCGAGGTGGTCGCGCTGCGCGGCCTCGACCCACAGCACGTCGTCGAACAGCAACTCGTCCGAATTGGTCGGTGTGAGTCGTTCGTGTGCCAGCCCCGGGGCGCACACGAGAACCTTGCGCAATCGCCCGACCTCGGAGTGGACACCGTGTGTGCGCTGAGCGGGGGTCGTCATCGTGGACTCTTTCCTTTCGGTGGGCGATACGGGTCGTGCGCCTTTCCGGTAGCCCGGACTACCGGAAAGGCGCACGGGTCAGAGGGTGATCCAGCCGGCGGTGAGGCCGACGACGCCGGCGACCGCCCCCGCCACCACGACCGCGAACAGGAGCGCCTCGCGCGGCGTGAACACCGCGCGGCCCTGTTCGCGCCGGGTGAGGACGAACAGGACGGTGGCGACGGCGTAGAAGATGAACGACAGCAGCAGGAACGATGCTCCCGCCGCGTACAGCAGGAACGCGGTGTAGATCGTCGCGAGGACCGCGACCACCAGGTCGCCTCGGAGGGTGCGTGCGCTCGCGTCGCCGTAGGTCTCCCGCGTGGCACGCAGTTTCACCGCGTACAGCGCCGCGAGCAGGAACGGAATGAGCGTGAGCGAGGCGGTCAGGTCGAGCGCGAAGTCGAACGCGTCCTCCGACAGCAGCGTGATGATCAGGACCGTCTGCGACAGGGATGTGCTCAGCAGCAGGGCGTTCACGGGTACGTCGTCGGCGGTGGATCGCGACAGGAACTTCGGCATGTCGCGGTCCTTCGCGGCCACGAACAGGACCTCCGCGGCCATGAGGCTCCACGCGAGGTACGCGCCGAGGACGCTGACGATCAGGCCGATGCTCACGAAGGTGCTGCCCCAGGGGCCGACGGCCTCCTCGAGTACCCCGGCCATGGACGGTTGCCGGAGTTCGGCGATCTCACCCATCGGCATGATCCCGTACGACACGATCGTCACCGACGCGAAGATCGCGAACACGGACAGGAATCCCAGGACGGTGGCGCGGCCGACGTCCTCGCGACGTTTCGCGTGCCGCGAGTACACGCTGGCCCCCTCGACACCGAGGAACACGAACACCGTCACGAGCATGGTGGAGCTGATCTGGTCGAACAGCGAGCCCGCATAGTCGGCGCCGCCGAAGTTGTCGGCGAACACGGCGGGGTCGAGCACGAACAGGCACAGCAGGACGAACACGATGATCGGCACGACCTTGGCGATCGTGACGATCCGGTTGATCGCGGCCGCTTCCTTGATGCCCCGCCGGATCAGGAAGAAGAACAACCACATGCCCACCGAGCCGACGGCCAAGGCCAGGACGGTGTCGCCGGCGCCGAACGCCGGGATCCACGCGCCGAGTGTCGACGTGATCAGCACCCAGTACGTCACGTTGCCCACGCACGCGCTGGCCCAGTAGCCCGCCGCGGAGAAGAACCCGACGAATTCGCCGAATCCCGCCTTGGCGTAGGCATACACGCCGGCATCGAGGTCGGGCCGTCGCACGGCGAGTCGTTGGAACACGAATGCCAGCATCAACATGCCGGTGCCCGCGACGACCCACGCGATGATCGCGCCGGCGACACCGGTCTCCTGCCCGAACCTCCGCGGCAGGGAGAACACACCGGCGCCGACCATCGATCCGACCACCATCGCGGTCAGTGTGAGCACCGAGACCTTCGCGGTGCGTGCCACCCCTGCCGTCTGCTCCGCGTTGTCCGTCACACCGCCGAGATTTTCACATCGCCGTCGTGCTCGGCAGGGTTTCGACGGAGACGGCCGAGTCGGGTGACGACCCTCACGACGGGGAAACCCGTCCGCGGAAGGACCGCAGCCGCAAGCTGTTTCCCACCACGAACACACTGGAGAACGCCATAGCGGCGCCGGCGAGCATCGGATTGAGCAGTCCCAGCGCCGCGAGCGGAATCGCCGCGACGTTGTACGCGAACGCCCAGAACAGGTTCACCTTGATCGTGCCGAGTGTGCGCCGCGACAATCGGATCGCGTCGGCGGCGCTACGGAGATCACCGCTGACGAGGGTGATGTCGGCGGCCTCGATGGCGACGTCGGTGCCGGTGCCCATCGCGAGGCCGAGGTCGGCGCGGGCGAGCGCGGGCGCGTCGTTGACGCCGTCACCGACCATCGCGACGACCGCCCCTTCGTCCTGCAGTCGGGCGATCACGTCGACCTTGTCCGAGGGCAGTACCTCGGCGTGCACCCGTTCGATGCCGACCTCGCGGGCGATCTCCTCCGCCACCGCACGGTTGTCGCCGGTGAGCAGCACCGGTGTCAGACCCAGTTCGCGGAACTGCGCGACGGCGTCGGTGCTGGTCGGTTTCACGGTGTCGGCGACGACGAGCACACCGCGGGCCGCGCCGTCCCAGCCCACCGCGACCGCCGTCTTGCCTTCGCGTTCGGCGCGGGCCTTGGCATCGGCGACGTCCGCGGGCAGGGTCAGCGACCAGTCGGCGAGCAGCGAATCGCGGCCCACGACGACGGCGTGCCCGTCGACGACTCCCTGTACGCCCTTGCCCTCGACGTTGGTGAACTCCTCGGGTGCGGGCAGGGTGCCCACCTCGTCGGCGGCGGATTGTGCGATGGCCTGGGCGATCGGATGTTCGGAGGCGTGTTCGAGTGCACCGGCGATGCGCAGCAACTCGGCACGTTCGGTGTCGTCGTCGGCGACGACGACGTCGACGAGCGTCATCTTCCCGGTGGTGACGGTGCCCGTCTTGTCGAGCACGATCGTGTCGACCTTGCGGGTCGATTCGAGGACCTCGGGGCCCTTGATGAGCACGCCCATCTGCGCGCCGCGGCCGGTCCCGACGAGCAGCGCGGTGGGGGTGGCGAGGCCCAGCGCACACGGGCAGGCGATGATCAGCACTGCGACGGCCGCGGTGAACGCCGCGGCGACGGGGAAGCCCGCGCCCAGCCACGCGCCGAGAGTGACGACGGCGATCGCGATGACGACGGGTACGAACACCCCGGCGACACGGTCGGCGAGGCGCTGCACGTCGGCCTTGCCGGACTGGGCATCCTCGACGAGCTGCGCCATGCGCGCCAGCTGGGTGTCGCTGCCGACGCGGGTGGCACGCACGACGAGTCGACCGCCGGCGTTGACGGTCGCGCCGGTCACGGTGTCGCCTTCGCCGACCTCCACGGGAACGGACTCGCCGGTGAGCATCGACGCATCGACCGCCGACGATCCGGATGTCACGGTTCCGTCGGTGGCGATCTTCTCTCCGGGGCGCACGACGAACTCGTCGCCGACGGTGAGTTCCCCGATGGGAATGCGGGTTTCGGCACCGTCGCGCAGCACGGCAACGTCCTTGGCGCCGAGTTCGAGCAAGGCGCGCAGTGCGGCTCCGGCGCGGCGCTTGGACCGTTTCTCGAAGTAGCGGCCGAGCAGGACGAACGTGGTGACGCCCGCGGCGACCTCGAGATAGATGTTGGCGGCGCCGTCCGACGGTGCGACGGTCAGTTCGAAGGCGTGTTTCATGCCGGGTTCGCCGGCGGTGCCGAGGAACAGGGCGTACAGCGACCAGAGGAACGCCGACAGGGTGCCGATGGAGATCAGCGTGTCCATCGTCGCGGCGCCGTGCCGCAGGTTGGTCCACGCCGCCTTGTGGAAAGGCCATGCGGCCCAGACGATCACCGGAGAAGACAGTGCCAGGGCCGCCCACTGCCAGTAGTCGAACTGCAGGATCGGGAACATCGAGACGGCGATCACCGGAACCGACAGCACCGCCGCGCCGATCAGGCGGGTGCGGAGGGCATCGAGTTCCCGATCGGCGGGTTCCTCGTCGGCCGACGTGTCGTCGGCAGGGGGTGACGGGAGGGTCGCGGTGTAGCCGGTGTTCTCGACGACCTCGACGAGTCGTTGCGGGTCGTATCCGGCGGGGACCGTGACCTTCGCCTTCTCGGTGGCGTAGTTGACGCTCGCGTCGACGCCGTCGAGTCGGTTGAGCTTCTTCTCGATTCGCGCCGCGCACGAGGCGCACGTCATCCCACCGATCTCGAGTTCGATTCCGGTGGTGCGGGTGTCGGGCCCGGCGGGGGTGACTGACATCGGAAGGTCCTTTGCGGAGGGTTCGGAGGTGGTGTCGGTCTAGGGGTGGGGGTGCTCGTCGGCGCCGTCGGTCGCGTCCACCGCGAACGCGGCGGTGTGCACCTGCCCGTCGACCTGGAAGTCCAGGTACAGCAGGTAGCGGCCGGGGGTGGGTGCCTGCACCGCGAACGAGACCGTGGGCCCGGAGGTCCCGCCGACCGCGACGTCTCCGCCGTGCGGGTGGGAGTGCAGGTAGGCGAGGTCGCCTTCGCGGAGTGCGACGAGATGACCGAATGCACCCAGGTACGGTTCGAGGGTGGTCACCGGTTCGCCGTCGTGGGTGACGGTGAAGTCGAGTGTGCCGGTGGTGTCGGTGCGGAGGTGGCCGCCGAGGGTGACGGTGAATCCGTCTACGGTCGAGACGCTCGTCGGCGCGGGAGCCTCCGGGGTGACGGGGCCGGCGACCTCGACCGTGCGGCTGAGCGTCGTCCGTGTTGCGCCGGCGGGGGTGAAGTCGGTGTAGACGCGGTAGGTGCCGGCAGCGGCCCATTCGACGGGGACGGTCCAGGTGCCGGTGTCGTCCCGGGCGGGGTGCAGGTGGCGGAAGTGCGTGCCGTCGGAGCGGACGACGATCAGGTGGAGTTCCTTCTCGTGTTCCACGTCGTAGTCGGTGACGGGGCTGCCGTGGACGTCGAGGATCCGGAATGTCAGGTCGCCGGGGGCGTCGGGTTCCCGCGGCGCGGTGACGGTGTCGAGCAGGTAGCCGCCGTCGGCGAGCGCGAGTCCGGTGACGTCGCTGTCGGGTCCGTACCCGTCCGCGTGGCCGGATGCGGTGGATTCGGCCCACCGCGTCGCGACGTCGTCGGGCGCGACGGCGCTCGCGATGCCGAAGGCCGCGGCGAACAGGGCCACGAGCCCCGCCCCGTACAGGCCGAGTCGAACGGGGGTGTTCATCGGTCTCCCTTCGTCTCATACCCCTGGAGGGTATCCGTGTCCACGGTATACCCCTAGGGGGTATGACCGTCAAGGGTGTCGGCATGTGCGAACGGAAACACCGCCACCCCGTGGAGCACGGGGCGGCGGTGCGGTGGAGCAGGCGACGCGGTCAGGCGTCCACGTACAGTTTCGCGATCTCCTCCGTGTACTTGGCGTCGATCGGCTTGCGCTTCAGCTTCATGGTCGGGGTCAACTCGTCGCCGGACGGCTCCCACACCGTGGTCAGCACCGTGAACTTCTTGACCTGCTCCACTCGGGACAGTTTCGTGTTCGCGGTCTCCACCGCCCTACCGACGAATTCGAGGACGACGGGGTGCTGCGCGAGTTCGGCGTGGCTACCGGCGAGCCCGCGTTCCTGCGCGAACACCGCGAGCCCGTCGGCATCCAGCGCCAGCAACGCCACCACGAAGGGGCGGTCGTTGCCGATCGCGACGGCGCCCCCGAGCATCGGGCACGCCGCCCGCAGGACACCCTCGATGTTCGCGGGCGACATGTTCTTACCGGCCGCGTTGACGATGATCTCCTTCTTGCGGTCGACGAGGCGCACGTAACCGTCGGCGTCGATCTCGGCGATGTCGCCGGTGTGCAGCCAACCGTCGGCGTCGATCGCCTCCGCGGTCTTCGCCGGGTCGTTGCGATAGCCGTGCATGACCAGCGGCCCCCTGACCAGCAGCTCGCCGTCGTCGGCCGTCGTGATCTCCACACCGGGCACCGCCTGCCCGACCGTGCCGATGCGGATGGCGTCGGGTCGGTTCATCGTGACCACACACGACGTCTCCGACATGCCCCACACCTCGGAACACGGGATGCCCAGGCCGAGCACGAACTCGAGCACCTCGGGGGAGATGGCGGCGGCCCCGGTGACGGCGGCACGCACCTCGTCGAGACCGAGCTTCTTCCGGATGGCGGACAGCACGAGCCGGTCGGCGAGGCCGTGCTGCAACTCCAGCAGCTTGGGGACGGGCCTGCCGTCGGACTGCAGTCGCGCCCGTGTCCGCCCGACATCGATCGCCCACAACGCGAGCTTCTTCTTCACCGGGCTCGGCTCGTCGGCGAGCGTCTTGTCGATCGCGGCCTTGAGCTTGTACCAGACCTGCGGGACCGCGCCGAACAGCGTGGGACGCACGGTCGGAAGCACCGCGATCGCCTGCTTGAGATCGTCGAGGGTGGTGATCTGCATGCCGGTGTAGATGCTCGAATAGTGCGATCCCCAGCGGTTCGCGATGTGCGCGTCGGGCAGGTACGACACGATCCGGTCGTCCGGCCCGGTCGGCAGGAACACGGTGGTGGAGGCGAGCTCGGCGAGCAGGTTCGCGTGGGTCAGCTCGACCCCCTTGGGCGGACCGGTGGTCCCGGACGTGTAGATCAAGGTCAGCAGGTCCTCCGGCTGCACCGCCGTCCATGCCGCGGCGAAATCGAAGTCCGGGTCGGCCGCAGCCTCGAGATCGTCGAGGGACAGCGTGCCCTCCGGTCGGGCATCGATGCACACCAGGTGTTCGACACCGGTGTCGCCGAGCGCGTCACGCAGTACCGGCACGAACTGCTCCTCGCAGATCATCACCTTGTTTCCGGCATTGCCGAGAACGTACGAGATCTGCTCCGAGGTGAGCGAATTGTAGATCGAGAACGGAGTGGCACCGAGGTGGAACGCGGCGGTGTCGAGCAGATGGAACTCGGGGCGATTCGTGAGCATGAGCCCCACGGTGTCGCCGCGCCGGACCCCGAGTCCGGCGAGTCCGGCGGCGAGCTTCTCGACGCGCTCGGCGTACCGGCGCCACGTGTAGCGGACGGAATCGTCCGGTGTGCGCAGGGCGACGCGGTCGGGGTGGGCCGCGGCGGTGGTCTGGAACGCTTCGCAGAGGGTGGACGGCGGTGTGTCGCGAGGTGTCATCGCTGGCTCCCGGTCGTGGATGGTGCCGAAAAGTGTAAATCGGACCGTCCACGACGGTGACCGGATTCACCGGACCTGCCGCGCCCGGAACACGAGGAGGCCCGGAACACCAGGAGTCTGTGCGGGGGAGCGCTCAGGGGCGCTCGAATCTCTCCTCACGTCCCAGCCGTCGCAGGCGCACCCACTCGCGCAGCGCGGCCGGATCGCGCCGCGTGACCAGGAAATACCAGCCGAACCGGAGCCATTCCTGCGGCAGCAACCTGCGCATCCCCGGCTGCGACAGCAGATACCCGCGATTGCGGTACGTGAAGAACCGCTTCGTCTCGTTGTCCGGGTACTGCGTGTGCATCCGCCCACCGAGGATCGGCTTGAACTCGTCGGCGCCGTCCGGATGCAGATACGCCGCCTGCAGGCACGTGCCGAACGGCAACCCCGACCGCACCAGACGACGATGGATCTCCACCTCGTCACCTCGCACGAACAGGCGCAGATCGGGGACCCCCACGGCGTCGATCGCCTCCGCCGTGAACAGGGCACCGTTGAACAGGGATGCGATGCCGGGCAGCAGATCGTCGTCGCCGAGTTCGTGCCGCCACCGGCGCCACACCACGCCGCGGCGCAGCGGGAAGGCCAACCGGTCGGGTTGCGCGATGTCGCACACCACCGGCGACACCTCCGCCAGACCGTTCCGGCGTGCACAGTCGAGCAGCGTCGCGAGAACCTCGGGGCCCTCGGGACGACCGTCGTCGTCGGCCAGCCACACCCGGTCCGCTCCCAGCGACAGCGCGTACAGCATGCCGAGCGCGAAGCCTCCCGCACCACCGAGATTGTGCTCCGACCCCAGGTAGGTGGTGGGCACGTCCGCGCCGTCCACCAGCGCCCGGACCTCGACCTCGTTCGCGTTGTCGACGACCACCAGGTGATCGAGCGGCCGCGTCTGCGTCGCCAGGACCTTGAGGGATTCGGCCAGCAGGTCGCGGCGGCGGTGCGTGACGACGACGCCGACGATGCGTTCGTCAGGCACTCTTCTTACCGCCCGCCGTCGCGTCACCCCGCGCGGTCGTGCGCTCACGGGCGAGTTCGTTCAACACGGTCCGCACGTGGTCGCCGGCCTCGTCGCCCTCGTAGGCCCGCACCACGTCCTCGATTCCCCCCTGCTCACGGATCTGCCCGTGGTCGATCCACATGGCCTGATCGCACAGCTGCGCGAGGAACTCGTTGGAATGACTCGCGAACACGAGGATGCCGGAGCGCGTCACGAGATCCTGCAGACGCGTCCGGGCCTTCTTCATGAACTCGGCGTCGACCGCCCCGATGCCCTCGTCGAGCAGCAGGATCTCCGGGTCGATGCTCGTGACCACACCCAGCGCCACCCGTACCCGCATGCCCGTCGAATACGTGCGCAGCGGCATCGACAGATAGTCGCCGAGCTCGGTGAACTCGGCGATCTCGTCGACCTTCTTCAGCATCTGCTTGCGGGACATGCCGAGGAACATGCCGCGGATGAGGATGTTCTCGTATCCGGAGATCTCCGGATCCATGCCCACACCCAGATCGAAGACCGGTGCGACCCGACCCCGCACCCGCGCGGCGCCGCGTGTCGGTTCGTAGATGCCCGACAGCAGACGCAGCAGCGTCGACTTGCCTGCACCGTTGTGCCCGACCAGGCCGACGCGGTCGCCTTCCTTCAACGACATGGTGATGTCGCGCAGGGCTTCGACGACGACCACGTCGGATCCGTTCCGCCCGATCGCACCGCCGGCCTTGCCCAGGAACGCCTTCTTCAACGAACGGGTCTTGGCGTCGAAGATCGGGAAGTCGACGCACGCGTCGCGGGTTTCGATGCTGACACGGCTCACGATGCTGCTCCAGACGCTGACACGGGTTCCGAGCCTACCGGTCGGGCGATACCACGCGTCGAGGCGGCGACCGCTAGAGGTACTGGCCGGTGCCCGGGTTGCCGTGGCCGTGCTGGTCGCCAGGCTGCTGCATCTGCACGGCCAGACCGGGGGGAAGGGCCCCCTGACGCATCTGCTCGAGTTGTGCCCGGGCCGCCATCTGCTGGGCGAACAGCGCCGTCTGGATGCCGTGGAACAGACCTTCGAGCCAGCCCACGAGCTGCGCCTGGGCGATGCGCAGTTCGGCGTCGGACGGCACGGCGTCCTCACTGAACGGCAACGCCAGGCGTTCGAGTTCCTCGCGCAGCTCGGGGGCGAGCCCCTGCTCGAGTTCGACGACGGAGGAGCGATGGATCTCCTTGAGCCGGGTGCGGCTCGCATCGTCGAGGGGAGCGGCCTTCACCTCCTCGAGGAGCTGCTTGATCATCGTGCCGATCCGCATGACCTTCGCGGGCTGCTCGACCATGTCGGCCAGGGTCTCGCCGGGCGTCGAATCGTCGGCGTTCGCGGTGTTCTCCTCGTTCGTGTCCGGGGTGGCCTCGTCGGAAGTGCCGGGAACGTCGGAGGTACGGGGAACACGGATGGGTCGACCGTCGGGTCCGATGACGAGAACGGCGTCGTTGTCGGGATGTGTCATGCCCCCATACTCACCTTTCCCGGCGCTACGCGCTGCCGGCGGCACGTTCGGCGTGTGGATTCGTCCGGAGCGCCGGACCTGCGTACGAGGGTACTCACGCGGGCCGTCGTGCCTCGGGGGAGCGGCCGACCGCCGGTTGACAGAAAGTCCTAGAGTGTCTGCCATGGCCTACGACGTTGCCCGGATCAGGGGGTTGATCCCCTCCCTCGGCGACGGTTGGATCCACCTCGATCCCCAGGCCGGGATGCAGACGGCCGACGCGGTGTCCCGATCCGTGTCGACAGCGTTCCGCAACGCCGGTGCCTCGGCGGTGGGCAGACACGCATCGAACCGTCGGAGCGCGCTGATCCTCGACGAGGCCCGCGCCGCCGTGGGGGACCTGGTCGGTGCCGACCCGGCCGGTGTGGTTCTCGGATCCAGCCGAGCCGTGTTGTTGTCGTGGCTGGCCGAAGCGCTCAGCCCCCGGCTCGGCCTCGGCACCGGGATGGTGCTGTCGCGCCTCGACGACGAAGCGAACATCGCTCCGTGGCTGCGTGTCGCGAGCCGGTACGGCGCGCAGGTGCGGTGGGCCGAGGTCGACATCGAGACGTGTGACCTCCCCACCTGGCAGTACGAAGAACTGATCACCCCGACGACACGTCTGGTCGCGTTGTCGGCGGCGTCGTCGATCGTGGGATCCGCACCCGATGTGCGGATCGTGGCCGACCTCATCCACGACGTCGGCGGTCTCATGGTGGTCGACGCGACCGGCGCCGCACCGTACGCGCACATCGACATCGACGATCTCGGCGCCGACGTCCTCACCGTCGAAGCCGCCGCGTGGGGTGGCCCGCGGATCGGTGCACTGGTGTTCGCCGACCCGTCGCACCTCGACCGGGTGCCGTCGATGTCGTTGGATCCGGGCGCGCGCGGACCGGAGCGGCTCGAGGTGGGGGGCCACCAGTACGCGCTGCTGGCCGGAGTCACCACGTCCATCGACTTCCTGGCCTCCCTCGACGACGCCTCCACCGGGACGCGTCGGGAACGGCTGGAGGCGTCGATCAGCTCGATGCAGGACTACCAGGATCGATTGTTCGATCGGCTCGTTCGTCAGCTCGACAGCCTGTCCGGCGTGATCGTGCTCGGTCGCGCATCGAGCCGGGTCCCGGCGCTCAGCTTCACGATCGACGGGGTGCCCGCGGACAAGGTCGCCGGTCATCTCGCCGATCGTCGTGTCGCGACGGTCGCGAGCATGCGCGGAGCCAGTCGGCTGCTCGATTCGCTCGGCGTCGGCGACGAGGGCGGTGCCGTCACCGTCGGTCTCGCCCCCTACACCACCGCGTTCGAGATCGACCAGCTGGCGCGCGAACTCCGCAATCTGTGAGAGATCGGATCGGCTCGCCCCACCCCTGAGCGAATGTATCGCTCGCTCTACTCGTTCGAGCGAGCGATACATTCGCTCGACGCGACTTCAGACGCGGTCGATCCGCAACACGACCTTCCCGACGGTGTCGGGGGAATCGAGCATCTCGTGGGCCTTCGCGGCCTCGGTGATGGGCAGTTCGGCGTGCACGATCGGCTGCACCTTCGCCTCCTCGATCAGCGGCCACAGGTGCTCGCGGACCGCCGTGACGATCGCGGCCTTGCCCGACTTCCCGGTGTCCGGGCGTCCACGCAACCCGGTCGCGGTGACCTTGCCGCGTTTGGCCAGCAGCTTGCCGATGTTCAGTTCGCCCTTCGTGCCGCCCTGCATCCCGATCACCACGAGCGTTCCGTCGGGGGCGAGCACGTCGATGTTCCGGGACAGGTACGCGGCGCCCATGTTGTCGAGAACGACGTTCGCGCCGCCGTACGCCTTCTTCACCTCCGTGACGAAGTCCTGGCTTCGGTAGTCGACGGTGAGGTCGGCGCCGAGCTCGCGACACCGGTCGAGTTTGCCCGCGGACGCGGTGACCGCGACGGTCGCGCCGAGCGCCTTGCCGACCTGGATCGCGTGGGTTCCGATCCCGCCGCCGCCGCCGTGCACGAGAAGCACGTCGCCGCGCGACAGTCCGGCGACCATCACCACGTTCGACCACACGGTGCAGGCGATCTCCGGTAGCGATGCTGCGACGGCGATGTCCATGCCGTCGGGAACGGGCAGCAACTGGGTGGCCGCGACGACGACCTGTTCGGCGTATCCGCCGCCGACGAGCAGCGCGCACACCCGGTCGCCGACGTTCCAGCCGGAGACACCTTCGCCGAGTTCGGCGATGACACCCGAACATTCCAGGCCGAGGATCTCGCTGGCACCGGGAGGTGGTGGGTACAGGCCGCGTCGCTGCAGCAGATCGGCGCGGTTGACGGCGGTCGCGGCGACGTCGAGCAGAACCTGTCCGGGTCCGGGGGCAGGGTCGGGTTGTTCGATCCACTGGAGAACTTCCGGTCCGCCCGGTTCGGAGACGACGATTGCGTGCATGTGTTCGACGCTATCGCGCCGGAGCGGCGCCGTGGCGGGGTGACCGGTAGGTAACATTTCGGTGTCGCACGCGACTAGACTTCCTCCGTGACCAGCGAACGTGAGGAACCGATCTGGCTGACCGCGACCGAGCAGTACGCGTGGCGTCAGTACATGGACGGCAACGGTCGGCTGATGAGCATCCTCAACCGCAGTCTGCAGGACAAGCACGGGCTGTCGCTCGCCGAATACCGGATCCTCGTCATGCTGAACGAGGCGCAGGACGGTTCGCTGCGTATGAGCGATCTCGCCGACGGCGTGCTGTCCTCCCGCAGCCGACTGACGCATCAGATCAGGCGGATGGAGGACGACGGTCTGGTGGTGCGCAGTTCGTGTCCCGTCGACGGTCGCGGTGTGCTCGCGACGATCACGGAGAAGGGGCGCGGTCGCCTGGCGGAGGCCGCTCCCACCCATGTCGACGACGTGCGACGCAACCTGATCGATCTGCTCGACGCCGACGAACTCGACGTGCTCGGCAAGGTCTTCGCGCGTGTCGGGGCGGCCCTCGCCGACCGTTGACCGTCCGCTACCGCTAGGATTTGCGGCGGAAGTGTGGCAGAGCGGCCGAATGCACTCGCCTTGAAAGCGAGCTTGGGTAACACCAACGGGGGTTCAAATCCCTCCACTTCCGCCGCGGCCCCTCACCTGTTCACGCAGGTGAGGGGTTCTTCGTGCTCAGTCCTCGTCGTACTTCTCCCAGAAGCGCGCCCGCAACCGGTACCGACTGTTCTCGTCCAGGTCGTACTTCTGCATCGCGACCGAGGCGTCGAGCAGCAGGGCACGGTCGATCTCCCGGGGGATCGAGGGTCGGGCCCGGGTGAGTTCGAGTTTCTCGTCGGGGCCGGCGCTCTCGCGGAACGAGGTCAGTACCCGCAGGACCACCTCGTCGATCAGGCGTTCGTCCGGGTCCTCCTCGGTGTGGTCGTATCCCGGAAGAACCTGGGCCGGAGAACCGGTGGTGCTGCTGTAGGCGAGCACGCTGGTCCGGCGCGGGGCCGCCGGCGTGTGTGTCCGTGCCGCGACATCCAGTGGGGTGCGGCCGGTCGACCGCGTCGCCGGGACGGCGGCAGGTGTCGGCGCCGGTGCAGGCCGTTCGACGATCGGTGTGGTCGCCGGTTTCCGGTCCACCTTCAGCACCGCGGTATCGACGACTGCGCCGTCGATGGTGTCGAGCTCGTCGGCGGCGCGGATCAGGTGTCGGCTCACTCCGTGCGACGTGCCGGCGGCGGTGGGGACGGCGAGCAGGACGACTTGCACCCCGTGGACCTGGGCCTCTTCCACCGCTTCGGTCAGGTCGTCGTCGCCGGAGACGAGGAAGAACACGTCGGAGGCGCCGTTGCGGGCGTGCGCGACCAGGTCCAGGCCGATGCGCAGGTCCACGCCCTTCTGCTCGCCGTTGACGCCGAATCGGCCGAGGCGGAGCTTGACCTTGGACAGCTCACCGATGCGTTCCTGCTGCGCGTCGGGGATGCCGTGGCGGGCCGAGTCGTACCAGTACACGCGGAGTACCGGCAGTTCCGATCGGGTCTCGGCGGTGTCCACCAACGAGTTGACCAGTGCGGCGTAGTCGACGTGGATGCCGCTGCGCAGCGAGGTGCCGGTCACGCGGGTAGCTGCGGACGCCAGCAGGTATCCGGCGTCGATGTAGAGCGAGCAGGTCGAGCGCATGCGCACACTATGACATGCGCGAACGACAGGTGCGGCGGACGCTGTATCCGTCACGAGTACGTGCCTCGCAGGTGTTCGCCGAGAGGTATTCATCCAGGACGCGGGCTTCGTCTGCCGGGTCGGAGCGCTGCCGGCCGAGTGCCCCGCGTGCCCGACATGTCCGGAGTGTGCCGTCCGTCCACGGGATTTGCGGTCGATGGTTAGGGTCGTTCCCAGACGGCTTGACCGTCGCGGGGCCCGGTAGTGGTATCGAGGCTCCATGGAGTCGGGGACGGAGAGCCGCACGATGCTCGGGAAGACAATCAGGATCTGCGCTGCCGCGTTGCTGGTCACGGCGGGCGGCACCGCGGTCGCGTACGCCGATCCGGTTGTGACGGATCCGTTGGTGAACATCGCGCCGGCGCCGGCCTCCGCAGTCGTCGAACGGGTCGAGCACCTCACCGACACGCGCACCGCACTGTTCGTGCATTCCCCGGCGATGCGCCGGGTCGTGCAGGTGCAGGTCCTGCATCCGGCGTCCGAGGGGCCGAGGCCGACGCTGTATCTGCTCGACGGTGTCGAGGCCGGGTCGGAATCCGAGTACCGCGAGAGCGCGTGGACCGCAGAAACCGACATCGTCGACTTCGTTTCCGACAAGAACGTCAACGTCGTGTTGCCCGTCGGTGGTACCGGCAGCTACTACACGGATTGGCAACGACCCGACCCCGTGCTGGGTGTCAACCGGTGGGAGACCTTCCTGACCGAGGAGTTGCCGCCGATCATCGACGGCCGGTTCCACGGGAACGGAACCAACGCGGTCGCGGGCCTGTCGATGGGGGCGACCGGTGCAATGCTGCTCATCACCCGGAATCCCGAACTCTACGAGGGCGTCGCGGCGTTGAGCGGCTGCCTCGACACCTCGCAGGCCTCCACCCGCAACTCGGTCCGCGGGACGGTGGTCTACAAGGGTGGCAACCCCGACAACATGTGGGGTCCGCCGGAGGACCCCGATTGGGCCGCGCATGATCCGTTGCGGCTCGCCGAGCGCCTGCGCGGCAAGGACGTGTTCGTCAGCACCGGAAACGGGCTGCTCGGTCCGCACGATTTCGCTTCCGGGCAGGATCAGTTGTCCGCGGGTATGGCACTGGAGATGGGCGCGTTCACGTGCACGCTCACCTTCGACCGCAGGCTGCGGGAGTTGAACATCCCCGCGACCGTCGTGTACCGGCCGTGGGGAACCCACACGTGGCCGTACTGGCAGGACGACATCAAGACCGCATGGCCCACTCTGGCGAGGGCGCTCGGGCTCTGATCGTGTCGCCGGCGGTCGCCGGTGGGAACGACGTCGGTGGAGTCGCGGTCAGTGGACGCGGATGCGGTCGGTCGCCGGAACGGACACGGGCCGTTCCGATGTTCCTCGCCCGAGGTAGGTGGTGAGGGCGTCGAGGTCGTAGCCGAGCCCCGCCCGACTCCGCGTCTCGGCGAACACCGTGAATCCGTCGCCGCCGCCGCTCAGGAACGAATTGACGACGACGGAGTACACCGTGTCGGGGTCGAGCGGTTCGCCCGCGACCGTGATGTCGCGGATTCGTTCTCCGCGGGGTGCCAGTCGGTCGAGGGTGTAGTGCAGGGTGTGCGACGGCGCGAGGATCCGTTCGACGCTGCTGCCCACCGAATCGCTCCGGAACTGTTGTTCGAGGACGGCGTGGATCTGTGCGCCCGTCATGTCGACGATCTCGAGGCGGTTTCCGAACGGGTGGACGGCGAACGCCTCACCGAAGCTGACGGCGTCGCCGTCGGCCGTCAGGTCGGCCCGCACCCCGTCGATGTTCATCAATGCCAGCTGGGCGCCGTGGGGTTCACCGGCGGCGAGTTGCGCATCGGCGACGAGGTTGCCGAGTGTCGACTCGCCGCTGGACGTGGTGTCTCGGGTGAGTGGGGCCGCGACGTGCCCCACTTCGCGTCGCGCGGTCTCGGCGGAGCGGTCCACAGCACGTTCGACGAACGCGGAGACGCCGGGGTCGGGTGTGATGTCGTGGGTGACCACCTGGTTGAACGCGACGGTGCGGTCGCGCAGCACATCGCGATCCGCGCGGTCGATGACGAGATCGGCGACCGACAGGATCCGCCCGTGCGAGGCGCCCTGCACCACGGTGCGCTGGGTGCCGAGCGGGTCCGGGAAACTGCAGTTGAAGTGGCCTTCGCCGTCGGCGGTGACGATCAGGTCGACGAGCGGGGACACCGAGGTGGCGACGGCCCTGGCGCGTCCGTCGACGGGATCGCAGGGATCGGTGGTGGTCTCGGCGAGGTCACCCTTGTACAGCACGATCATCGCCCGCACCCCGAGTGCGTCGAGTGCGTCGGCAGTGCGGTTCACGGCGTCCACCTCGTCGCCGAAATGCAGACCCTCGATGGAGTCGGCGCGCACGTAGTCGGGGGTGTTGCTCGGCATGACTCCGATCGCGGCGACGGGGATGCCGTCGATGTAGGTGACCGAGTACGGCAGCGCGGCGGGCTCGCCCGTGTCCGTGGTGATGTTCGACGCGAGCAGCGGGAAGTCGGCGCCGTCGAACGCCTCCCCGTACCGGCAGCCCTCCTCCGGGTGGCATCCACCGTCGCGCAGCCGCCGCAGTTCGGCGGCACCGTTGTCGAATTCGTGGTTGCCGAGGCCCGCGGCGGTGAGGTCGAGATCGTTGAGCAGTTCGACGGTCGGTTCGTCGTGGAACATCGCGGACTCGAGCGGGGACGACCCCCACGTGTCGCCGGTCGAGTACAGCACCGAGTGGTCGGCCTGGCCGCGCAGCTGCCGGATGTACGCGGCGAGGTAGGCGGCGCCGCCGGCGGGTACGGAGGCTCCGTCCGACCGGACGACCTCGCTGCGCCGGCCCTCCGGCGGTAGCAGACTGCCGTGCAGGTCACCGAACGCGATCATCCGCAACGGAACGGTGTTCTCGGGCGCTGCCCCCGCCGGATGCACAGCGGTGGTCGCGGACAGCCCCGCGACGACGAGTGCCGTGGTCAGGACACGTCGGAGTGTCCTGCCTGGCAGCATCGTGTTTCCTTCTCCCTCGTCGCTCGCGGAGTTCGACGATCCGGCGCGCTCGACGGCCGACTCGACCGGTCGAGTCTGCCAGCGGCCGGTCACGCTATCGATACCCACGGGTCACGGTTGGGTCTCGCCGGTCAGTCGAGTCCCGCGCAGGCGCGTCCGGCTCCCGTGGCGAACGACAGGAACAGGTCGTTCTCGTGGACGTCACCGATACTGACCCGGACTCCGTCCCCGGCGAAACCCCGCAGCACGACACCGGCCTCGGCGGCAGCATCCGTGTACGCCGCAGCCGCAGCACCGAGGGGGAGCCACACGAAGTTCGCGTAGCTGGCGGGAACGTCGTAGCCGGCGGCGACGAGGGCCGCGCGCACACGTTCGCGTTCGGCGACGACCCCGTCGGTGCGATCGAGCAGTTCCGCGGCAGCCTCGAGGGACGCGATCGCGGCCCGCTGCGCAGGAGCGCTCACAGAGAACGGAGTGTGGACCTTACCCAGTGCGATCACGATCGCCGGATCGGCGACGGCGTACCCGACCCGGATCCCGGCGAGCCCGTACGCCTTGGAGAAGGTGCGCAACACCACCACGTTGCGGCGCCCCGCGGTGAGTTCGAGTCCGTCGGGCAGGTCTTCGCCGGGGGCCGGGCGCACGTACTCGAAGTACGCCTCGTCCAGGGCGACGACGACGTCGTCGGGCACCGCGTCGAGGAATTTCTCCAGGTCGGGCTTCCCGATCAGCGTGCCGGTGGGGTTGTTCGGATTGCATACGAAGATCAGCCGGGTGCGGTCGGTGATCGCCGCGAGCATCGCGTCGAGGTCGTGACCGTGGTCGGGCCCGTTCGGCACGGCGACGGCTTTCGCCCCGGCCACCGCCGAGATCACCGGGTATGCCTCGAACGATCGCCACGAGAACACCACCTCGTCGCCGTCGTCGCAGGTGATCTGCACCAGTTCTTGGCAGAGGTTCACCGAGCCGCAGCCCACGGCGATGCGGTCCGCCGGCACCGACAGTCGCTTCGACAGTGCAGCGATCAGATCGGCGGCACTGTTGTCGGGATACCGGTTCGCGTTGTCCACTGCATCGAGGATCGCCGCGCGCACGCTCGGCAGGGGTCCGGCGGTCGTCTCGTTGCTCGCGAGCTTGACCGCACCCGGAAAACTGCGTCCGGGGACGTAGGCGGGAATCGTGTCGAGGCCGGGACGGATGCGTGGGGTCACCAGGCGATTATGCCCCCGCGGTTCACCTGCGGGACCACGACGGTCGTGTCATCGTGGACAACATGCCCGATATCAGCAAGGACTCCGCGCGCCTGGAGGATGCTTCCGGAGAACTGCCGTTGACGGTGGTCAGGCCCGAATCGGCGCCGCGCGGGTGCATCGTGCTGCTGCATCGTGCCCACGCGTTCTCACCCACGCTGCTCGAGTTCATGCGGGCGCTGGCGGAGGAGCGGTGGCTGGTGGTGGCGCCGGATCTGCATCATCGCGGCCCGGACGGCGACGAGTCGGCGCTGTTCGGCGACGCGGCGCTCGTCAACGCCGACGCGACGTTCACGTGGATCGCCCGTGCCGGTATCCGTGCCGACACCATCGGAATCATCGGTTTCGACGAGGCGGGGGTCGCGGCGATGGCGGTGGCCGCCGAACGCCCACTCGGCGCCGTGGTGAGTGTCGCGGCGTCGGGCATCACCGAGCGGCTGCGCCCGAATGTTCCGCCGCTCGTCGAACTGGTGCAGGCGCTGCGCGCGCCGTGGCTCGGTTTGTACGGTGTCGACGATCCGCACACGCCGGGCAGTGACGTCGAGCGACTGCGTGAGGCGGCGGGACGGGCGGACGCCCCGACTCTGGTGGTGACCTACGAGGGGTTGGAGCATCGACCCGACGAGCCGCCCGTCGAACACGCCACCGCCGACCCCGACACCGATCCGCGGGAGGCCGCGATCGTCGACGCGCGGCGCCGGATCTTCGACTGGTTCGACAGTCACATGCGCTGACCAGCTGTTTTGCGTTTTCGAGGGGGGCTTGTGTAATGTTTCGATCCGGCGGTTCGAGAGAATCGAATCCCCGCAAGGAGGCGTGCCAGAGCGGCCGAATGGGACTCACTGCTAATGAGTTGTCCCCCTTACCGGGGACCGGAGGTTCAAATCCTCTCGCCTCCGCCACGTTGGTGTAGCGTCACCGACGACAACTGAATAACATGCGCCCGTAGCTCAACGGATAGAGCATCTGACTACGGATCAGAAGGTTAGGGGTTCGAATCCCTTCGGGCGCACACAGAAAAGCCCCCCGCCAGCAGTGATGCAGGCGGGGGCTTTCTCATATCCGGTTATCGGGTCACCACGACACGGAATCGACACGAATTGCTGAGCGGGGTGCATCGGCATTCTGTGGGTATCTTCACCGCAAGGGACGGGACATGCGACTCCACGGACGGCAGGACGTCATGATCTGGTACGACTAGCTGGCGGCTGAGGTTCACGGCATCGTCGATGCCATGCCCTGCCCTGCAGGCGGGGTTGCTGTGAACCGGTGGACTCAACTCACCCTGACACGCAGGGAGTGCCGATGATCGTGGTCGTCCGTGAAGTCCTCCATGACCACTCGCGCCGGCGAAGTCTCGGAGAAGGGCGAGGTAGTGCCAACCGCGGGCGAAACGCTCCGGGGGTGAGCGGCCGCCTCGATGATGTGGACCTCTTCGGCGTCGATGTCGGGGGTGGTGTCGGGACGGGCCGGACGGTTCGGTCATGCTCCGGTCCTCCGATGTGCTGCGGGCGCCGAAACGGATGTGATGCAGCTAATGGTGAGGTGACCGTTGCTGGACACGGCAGGCCGACGTGAACACTGGATCGCGGTATGTGTGTCGCAAAGTTCTGTGAAATATGCCGGTTGACGTCGTGGCAAAGCCGTCAGTACGCTCCGATCCGAGCTGAAAAGTTAATGAAGATTCGCAGATGATCGAGCTCGGCTGTCCGGGCTCTGCTGGGAGACGACATGGAACTTGCGTGGTCGGCGGCAGACGCCGCCTTCAGAGACGAGGTGTGTTCGTTTCTCGACGAGAAGTTGACACCCGAACTGCGCCGGGCCGGACGCCTCGCCACGAGCGTCTACTCCGACCACGAAGCGAGCATGGAGTGGCAGCGCATCCTCCAAGAGCGAGGCTGGGCGGCTCCGGCGTGGCCCGTCGAGTACGGCGGTTGCGACTGGACGCCGACCCAGCACTACATCTTCGTCCGCGAATCGATCCTCGCCGGGGCGCCGGCGCTGTCTCCGATGGGGATCAAGATGGTGGCGCACGCGATCATCGCCTACGGCACACCCGCGCAGAAGGACTACTTCCTCCCCGGGATCCTGAACGGCGACGTCTTCTTCTGCCAGGGCTATTCCGAACCCGAGTCCGGCTCCGACCTCGCGTCCCTGTCGATGGCGGCCGTCGGCGACGGCGACGACCTCGTGGTCACCGGCAGCAAGATCTGGACCACCCATGCCACCGAGGCCAACTGGATGTTCGCTCTCGTTCGTACGTCGCGAACGGGGAGGAAACAGCAGGGCATCACGTTCCTGCTCATCGACATGACCTCACCGGGAATCGAGATCCGGCCGCTCGTCATGACCTCGGGCGAGGAAGTTCAGAACCAGGTGTTCTTCGACGAGGTCCGGGTGCCCACAACCAACGTTCTCGGACGTATCGACGACGGCTGGACGGTCGCGAAGTACCTGCTGGTCTTCGAACGGGGCGGTGCCGCAGCGGCCCCCGCCCTGCAGGTGATGGCGGAGAGAGTCGCCGACGCGGCGGCGCACCAGCCGGGACCGGCCGGTGGCACCCTCGCCGACGATCCCTCGTTCTCATCGAGGCTCGCCGATGCCCGCATCCGCACCGAGGTCCTCGAAATCCTCGAGTACCGCACCCTCGCAGCACTGTCGGAGGGACGCGACCCGGGACCGTCGTCGTCGATGCTCAAGATCCTCGGCACCGAGTTGAGCCAGCGACTGACCCAGCTCACCCTCGAGGCGGCCGGTCCGCGTGGGCGTGCGTACCAACCGCACGTGACGGCACCCGGGGGACCGATCGCCGATTTCGTGGCCCCCACCGACGGCTATCTCAGCGGTGACGACTGGCAGGCCGTCGCGCCGCTGCGCTACTTCAACGACCGGGCCGGCTCGATCTACGCGGGTAGCAACGAGATCCAACGAAACATTCTCGCCAAAGCAGCATTGGGGCTCTGATGGACTTCTCCTTGAGCAAGGAACAGGAACTCCTCCGGGATTCGGTCACCAAGTACCTCGAAGCGCGGTACGATCTGGCCCGCAGCCGCAAGGTCGCGACGATCGGCGACGGCTGGCAGCCCGAAGTGTGGCGCGCGTTCGCCGATGATCTCGGCATCCTCGCCGCGACCCTCCCCGAAGACGTCGGCGGTATCGGTGGCGGTCCCGTCGAACTCATGGTGATCGCGGAAGCGCTCGGCCATGCGCTCGTCGTCGAGCCGTTCGTCGACGCGGTGGTCCTCGGGGGCGGACTCCTCGGCCGCGCAGGGGGCGGTCGCGCGAGGTCCGTCCTCGAGGCCATCGGTGCCGGTGAGGCCGTGACGGCGCTCGCTGCCGCAGAGCCGACGTCGGGGCCGGTGCTCCACGATGTCGCGACCACTGCGCGACGTGACGGGGACGGGTGGCTCCTCGACGGCAGCAAGATCGTCGTGAGCAGCGCTCCGCTCGCGACCCACCTGCTCGTGACCGCCCGTACCGCGGGCGACCGGCTCGACACCGACGGCATCTCGCTGTTCCTCGTCGACTTCGATGTGCACTCACCGCCGGACGGCGTAACCGCGCATCCGTACCGGACCATCGACGATCGTCGTGCAGCCGACCTCGAGTTCTCCGGGTTGCGGTTACCCGCCGACGCACTGGTCGGTGAGGTCGACCGAGCGTGGCCCTCGCTGGCGCTCGCGATCGACACAGCGACCACCGCCGTCGCCGCCGAAGGTGTCGGGGCGATGCGCAAGGTCCTCGCCGACACCGTCGAGTACTGCAAGCAGCGCGAACAGTTCGGTCAGCCCATCGGACACTTCCAGGTGTTGCAGCACCGCATGGTCGACATGTTCATGGAACTCGAACAGGCGGTGTCGGCCGTCTACCTCGCGGTCCTGCATCTCGACGCCGCCGACACCGAACGAGCCAGGGCGGTATCGGCGGCGAAAGCCACGATCGGACGTGCGGCGCGGTTCATCGGGCAGAACGCAGTCCAGTTGCACGGCGGCATGGGGATGACAGAGGAACTCGCGGTCGGGCACTACTTCAAACGCCTCACCGCGATCGAATACGAGTACGGCACCGCCGAGCAGCACATCGCGCGCTACGCCGAACTCACACGCTGACCCTCACCCGGACTCCGAACCCGTCACGACGTGCTCGACGCGGTCTGCCGCACCCGGTACGTCCTCGTGTTCCCAGACCCGCACCACCGTCCAACCCGCTGCGGTGAGAGCGGCATCGGTGTCGCGGTCGCGGCGGACGTTCGCCTCCAACTTGTCCGCCCACCACTGCGCGTTGTTCTTCGGCGCGGTCGCGTGGAGCGGACAACGATGCCAGAAGCATCCGTCCACGTAGACCGCCACCTTCCGTCGTGGGAAGAGGAGATCGGCGCGCCGTCGCATCCCCGGAAGCGGTGCGCGGTCCACGAAGAACCGCAGGCCCCGGCGGTGCAGTTCGCGTCGCAACGCCAGTTCGGGGGCGGTGTCGCGTCGGCGCTGCCGACTCATCCGCGCGCTTGTGCCCGCATCGGTCGAGGGGCGGTCGGACGACGACATCGTGCGCTACGCCACCGCCCGTGGAAATCCACCCATCCGGTCGAGATGGCTCTCCACGTCGTCGAGGAAACCCGGAACGAACCGCAGACTGCCCGAACGTGCCCGTCGCAGGAAGCCCGCGGTCGCGCGCGCCGACAGCAGACGCGAATCGTCGAGGAACCCGCCGAGATCCTGGTAGGGGTCGTGGACCGGCCACAACGATTCGTGGACGCGGAAGGCCTTCCTGTTCGCACCCCAGGCTGCGCTCGGCCACGTGTCGCCGGACGACAGCGGTGATTCGTGATCGGCCGTGTACTCGAGCGGAGCGGACAACCGGTGACCGACCCACGACGCCATCCGCACGCTCACCGCGTTGCCGACCAGACGCCACCGATGGCCGGCGCGGACACCGGGTGCCTCGGTCGCGGGCGCCGTCCAGTCCGGATCGAAGCCCTGCAGCCGCTCGGCGTCGGCCAGTCCCGGGGTGACGATCTCCCCGGACGGCAACCGCACCGCCGGTGGGCTCGCGATACCCAGCGTCGACCCGCCCTTCAGGGTGGGGACGGCGTTGACCGCCCAGCCCAGCCCGCGCACCCCTTCTGTCCAGTAGAAGCCGCACGGGTACGAATCGGGATCCGCGTCGGGAGGGGCACCGGCGTCCTGACCGAAGAGGATGGTGCGTGGATCATCGGTGCGGGACGCGACCATCAGCACACGCTGCCGGCGCTGGGGGAGTCCGAACGATCGGGCGTCGACCACCCGGTACGCCCAGGTGTAGCCGAGCTCGCTCAGGGCGTCGGTGATGTGCCGCATCGCGGCCCCGCGCCCGAGCTGCAACATGAAGGGGACGTTCTCGATGACGAGCCACCGTGGTCCGTTCCTTCTCTTCACGAGACGGAACACCTCGTCGACCAGTCCGGATCGCGACCCCGTGATGCCGGCCGTGCGACCGGCCTGCGAGAGGTCCTGGCACGGGAAACCGGCGGCGACCAGTTCGGTACCGCGAGGCAGAGAACGGAGCCGGGTCACGTCGGCATCGAGGGGGACGTCGGAGAATCGGTGACGTAGAACGGCCTGAGCGCCGGGATCGATCTCGCAGAGGAGTTCGGTGTTCCATCCGTGCTCCGACAGCCCGAGCTCCAGGCCGCCGATGCCGGCGAACAACCCCACCATGCTCCCCGTCGACGCCACGGCACCCTTCCTCGATCAGTTACCGAGAACGTTACTCGAGTCCCCCTCTCCCACGTGAGCGGACGCGTCCCGGCGGCACTTCCCCGTGGAGACAGGGGGTGGTGAGACGGCCCGGAACGGGTGTCCATGACGCCGAAACCACATCTGACCTGGCGATTTGGTGTTCCGGTTCATCCTCGCGTAACTTATTCCAGGTCAGAGCGACACGGACACCGACCCGGA